>OBWS01000001.1_pt1 | contig 231860 bp, 213 predicted proteins | sample 1495291 | NCBI WGS metagenome assembly OBWS01 (sample SAMEA2580090, study PRJEB22360) | human gut metagenome | biome: human gut; feature: human-associated habitat; material: faeces | place: Denmark | collected 2008/2010 | reverse complement strand
AGTTGGGGGTGGGGTACAGGCCTGGAGACAGGCACGTACCCCACCCCCCCTTTTTACGCGCACACGCAAGCCCGCACACCCAGCGGGGCCGACCGACCGGATACCCAGTCAACCAGCATTTCATGTTTCACATCACATACGCCGCGGCGAATAGCTATTATGAGATCGGCATTAAGGCCACCGACAACGAATGGAGACAGACATGAACTTTGACGATCTGAAGAACAAGGCGACCGACGCGGTGCAGAACTCCGGCAAGGCAGACGATGTGCTGAACAACGTGTCGGAATCAGCCAAGAACGCCACCGACCACAAGTACGACGATAAGATCGACTCAGCGCGCGACGCGATCTCCAGCAAGATCGGTCACAAAGACGAAGCTGGCGCCGAGGATCCCCAGGCAGAAGCCAAGTAAGAACTTCATGTCATAATTCGAGCTGGTAGGGCAGAATGGTCTCGTGAATGAGAACCAGTCCCTACCAGCTTCGTGCATTATTGTGGCCGCAACACCGATCGGCGATGTCAACGACGCGTCGCCTCGGCTGTGCGCAGCCCTCCAGCAGGCAGATGTCGTTGCCGCCGAAGACACGCGCCGAGTCCGTGCATTGGCCTCGCGCCTCGGTGTCCACATTGCAGGATCCATCCTCGCCCTCCACGACCACAACGAGGGCGAGCGCGCGGGCGCACTCATCAGCCAGGCAAAATCAGGTGCACGCATCCTCGTCGTCTCCGATGCCGGCATGCCGACAGTCTCCGATCCGGGCTATCGCATCGTTCACGGAGCTATTGACGAGGGAGTACGCGTCACCGCCCTGCCAGGCCCTTCCGCTCCAGTAACGGCCCTCGCTGTGTCGGGTCTGCCATCAGACCGCTTCGCCTTTGAAGGATTCCTGCCACGCAAACAGGGAGAAGCTGAGCGCACACTCAAGGAACTGGCACGCGACCCGCATACTCTGATTTTCTTCGAATCACCGCGCCGGGTTCATGCCACGCTGTCGTTGATGTCTGAGCACTTCGGTGGCGCCAGGCGCGCGGTCGTGTGCCGAGAGCTGACCAAAGTGCACGAAGAAATCATGCGCGGAACCCTGGCGGAACTGGTCGACGCTACGCAGGGCGACGTGCTCGGCGAGATCACCATTGTCGTTCAAGGCGCCACTCAGAGCGTGAACGCGCGTGACCATGTGCAGGCCGTCCTCGCCCTTGTTAACGAAGGTATGCGCCTGAAAGACGCTGCCGCTCAGGTCGCGGAAGCAACGGGTGCGCGTCGCAATGATCTGTACCGGGAAGCGCTGAAAGCTCGGTAGGAGGCCGCGCGGCGACGCGGCTAGAACGTCGCAGCAGTGGATGCGAGCTGCTGCACGCCCTCGTCGTTCATGCGTTCACGAGCCTTGACACCAAGCTCTTCGCTCACCGGCGCCGTCAAATCTGAAAACACGCGAACCGTGAACTGCTCACGAACCGCATCGATTGCCGTATCGCACACGCAATGAGACTCAGCCAGTCCCACCACATCCACGTCAGTGATCCCCGCGTGGTGAAGTGCGTCGGCCAGGGTGGTGCCATCGTCTGCGACACCCTCGAACCCTGAATAAGCAGCCTCGTACTGGCCCTTCTTGACGGCAATGTCGACGGGAACATCACTGAGTGCTTGGTGGACTTCCGCATTCGGTGTGCCGGCAACACCGTGAGGCGGCCACGAGTCGACGAAATCCGGCTCGTCGGAAAAATGCGCACCTGGGTCAATGTGCCAGTCCTGGGTGGTCGCAATGAGGTCGTACGCATCCGGGTGGCTGCTCACAAAAACGGCGATACGCTGCGCAACCGCGTTGCCGCCCTCGACTCCGAGTTCACCGCCTTCGCAGAATGTCGGTTGGACATCGACGATGATGAGCGCGCGGGACACGATTCCTCCTCATGATTCGGTGCATATGCGCACCTTTGTGGGTTGGTCTTAACTGTAGATGTACGGCAGCGAAAGTGCGAACCGACAGGCATGAAGCGCGTGCGAATATGTCTCCTCTTGCTTAGGCTGAAGATATGAAACTTGGTGACAGGCATTGGGATATTTCAGGTGTCGCGCTGGGCGGCAACACCTTCGGGTGGACCGCCGATGAGGCGATGACCTCCGACATTTTGGACGCGTACGCCGATCTGGGCGGAACGCTCGTCGACACCGCCGACGTCTACTCTGCATGGGTGGATGGTCACGAGGGAGGCGAATCCGAACTGGCCATGAAGCCGTGGCTTGCACGCCCCGGCAACCGCGACCGCCTGCTGATTGCCACCAAAGTTGGATCCAAGGACTCCCGCAAGGGATTGCGACCGGAGAACATTCACGCTGCCGTGGAAGAATCGTGCGAACGCCTGGGCATTGGCACGATCGACCTGTACTACGCACACTTCGACGAACCCGACGTTCCCATTGATGAGGTCGCCAGCGCGTTTCATGACCTGGTTGAACAAGGCACCATCCGTGAAATCGGAATGTCCAACCTGGAGCCGGATCGCCTGCGCGCATGGTGCAACGCCGCGCGCGAACATGGCTACCACATGCCGATCGCCCTGCAGCCGCACTTCAATGTCGTACACCGAGCCGAATTTGAATCAGAGCGCCTTGACATTGCGCGCGAATGGAACCTGGGTGTCTTCCCTTATTTCTCGCTGGCTTCCGGTTTCCTGACCGGTAAGTATCACCGCGGCGACAAGCTGGAAGGCGACCGAGCCGGAATGGTGGCTCCGTACGTGTCCGCTCAGGCGTTCGACGTGGTTGACGCGGTGACGCGCATTGCCCGCGATAAGGATGTGGCACCGGCTGCTGTCGCCCTCGCCTGGCTGATCGCGCAGCCCACCATTGCTGCACCGCTCGCCTCGGCACGTAACCTCGGGCAGCTCGAAGGCATCATGCAGGCCAGCTCCGTGGAGTTGAGCCAGGAGGAGATTGACGAACTGACGCGCCTGTCGGATGGGCTTTAGGTCACGACCGGCCCCGGCCCGTTCCTCACAGGCGGAAAATCAGTCTAGGCTAAGGGTATGAGTCGTATTCTGTCTGCCGTCGCGTGGCCCTACGCTAACGGGCCGCGCCACATTGGTCATGTTGCTGGTTTCGGTGTTCCCTCTGACGTGTTCTCCCGCTATATGCGAATGGCGGGGCACGACGTCCTGATGGTGTCGGGAACGGACGAGCACGGCACACCGATCCTGGTGGCGGCTGACCAGGAACACGTCACCGCCCGCGAACTTGCCGACCGCAATAACCGCCTGATTGTCGAAGACCTGCAGGCACTGGGCCTGTCCTACGACCTGTTTACGCGCACCACCACCGGTAATCACTACAACGTTGTGCGCGCCATGTTTGAGGTTGTCCGAGACAACGGCTACATGCTGGTGGAAACCACGCGAGGCGCAATCTCTCCCTCGACGGGACGCACCTTGCCGGACCGTTACATCGAGGGCACGTGCCCACTGTGTGGGGCCGAGGGAGCGCGCGGCGACCAGTGCGACAACTGCGGCAACCAGCTTGACCCGACAGATCTGATCAACCCGCATTCACGCATTAACGGTGAGACACCTGAGTTCGTCTCCACGGACCACTACTTCCTCGACTTGCCCTCCCTGGCCGCTGCGTTGTCGAAGTGGCTGGATGAGCGTGAAGAGTCCGGCACGTGGCGTCCGAACGTCATCAAGTTCTCTCAGAACTTCCTCAAGGAAATCCGGCCGCGTGCCATGACTCGCGACATTGACTGGGGAATCCCGGTTCCAGGGTGGGAAGACCAGCCCTCCAAGCGCCTGTACGTCTGGTTTGACGCGGTCGTCGGCTACCTGTCCGCATCGATCGAGTGGGCGCGCCGAAGCGGCGATCCTGACGCGTGGCGCAAATGGTGGAACGACCCGGAGGCGCTGTCCTACTACTTCATGGGCAAGGACAACATTGTCTTCCACTCGCAGATCTGGCCGGCTGAACTGCTCGGATACAACGGTGAAGGTGCGAAGGGTGGCGAGCCGGGTGACCTCGGGCATTTGAACCTGCCCACAGAAGTGGTCTCGTCTGAGTTCCTCACCATGGAAGGCAAGAAGTTTGCCTCCTCACGCGGCATTGTCATCTACGTGCGAGACATGCTCAGCCGCTACCAGCCTGACGCGCTGCGTTATTTCATCAGCGCGGCCGGCCCGGAAACATCCGACGCGGACTTCACGTGGACGGAGTTCGTGCGCCGAACCAATTCGGAGCTGGTGGCAGGGTGGGGCAACCTGGTCAACCGCACCGCATCGATGATCCACAAGCGCTTTGGTGAAATCCCGCAGCCCGGTGAGCTCACCGACGATGATCGCGCATTGCTGGACGCAGTTGAAGCCGGCTTTGATGAGGTCGGCTCCCTGATCCGCACGCACCATCAAAAAGCCGCGCTGGGCCAGGCAATGCACCTGGTCGGCCTGGCGAACAAGTACGTGACTGATCAGGCGCCGTTCAAGTTGAAAGCTGAGGAAGAGCGCCCTCGTCTGGCAACAATCTTGTGGACACTGGCGCAGGTGGTGAGCGACCTGAACATTATGCTCAGCCCGTTCCTGCCGCACTCAGCCAACGACGTGGACACCGTGATGGGCGGAGAAGGCGCCATCGCCCCCATGCCGCGCATCGATGAGGTTGAAGATCTGGACGTGACGAACGAGGATGGCTCACCGCGACGCTACCCGATTCTGACCGGCGACTACACGCATGTTCCTGAGTGGAAGCGCCATGATATTGAGGTCGGCCGTCCGATCGCCAAACCCGCGCCCGTCTTCCGTAAGCTTGACGACGCCATTGTCGACGAGGAGCTGGAGCGGGCTCAGGCCTGACAGTGCCGCGTAGCTAGCGGCCCTCTTTACGTGCCGTGACTACTGCCGCGACGATCAGTCCCAGGCCCAGCAGGATCAGTGATCCGATGAGCAGGATTGACATGTTGACCGTGGAATGAATTCCCACGATGAACACGAGGACTCCTGTCATGATGATAATTGCCGCCCAGATGAGCTGCCCAACGTTGACGGATGGAGGTGGCGGGGGCGGCAACGCGGGTGCCGCAGGATTTTCGCCTTGCTCGGCAGAGCGCCAGTCCGCGCTGTCGGGCAGCGCCTCAGTGTCGGTCTTCTCTGGTGTTGATTCGTCGCTCATTGCTGCATCCTTATCCATTGCTGCGTGAAGATGATTGAGCAGTGTCTCCTGACTGTGCGCCGCTTTGAGACAGGTCGCCGCTCTGGATCGTGTCACCGGAGATATCTGCAGGCGCAGACTCGATGATGGTGACGCTGCCGTACACATTGGTGATTTCCAGGTTGATCCCGTGCTCAGGAGACCAAAAATCATTGCGGAATGCCAGTTCCTCTGACACGAACTGCACTTCCGGAATCCATGGGCTGGACACCCGGCCTCCTTGTGCATCCAGCCAGTAGTCCGAGCGGATCAGACCGACCGAGCTATACAGATGAAACCCCACCGGCTGATTTTGACGCATCACGATCGTCACATCGCCACCAATATCGTCCAGACGGATCGTCTTGAGCGCATCTGCCGGCGCCTGCGAAAGATCCAGAGTGATTGAACCAGTGTCGGATAATTGCGTCGCAGTCCAGTCGTATGTCACGGCCGTGTCTGCCTCTGCCATACCCGGTTCTTCGCTCTCCAGGGTCTGCAGGTATTGCTCCTGCTCGTATTCGGCGTAGCCCACAGCCAGCACAAGTGGAGAGCATACTGCCACAAGAACGGACAGGCAGATCAGCCATGGCGCGCGACGCCCTCGAAAAGCCGTGAACGCAAGGACTATGCCGAGCCCCACGAGAACGCTCGCTGTCAGAACCACGAACACGCGTACCGCATCCACGCCGCCCAGACCTTCCTGAACGACCAACGCGCACGCTGCTGCAAGAGCAAGGACAATGAGGCCGGTAATGGCCAGGTTCGCCGGCATCGGCACAGAGGGCGAGGCCGGTCGCTGCGCAGGTGGCACCGTCCACGGATTGTTCGGCGTGCCGGTGGCAGGAGATGGTGTTGGCGCACTCACAGGCCGAGGAGCGCTGGCGGGGACATAGCTGGATGGTGGCACATGTGGTAGCGCGCCTTTCTGATGGTTACGCGTGTACTGCACCGCACCGGCAATCGCCATAATGGTCAGGATGATCGCGCCAAGAATGACGAGTGGGTAGATCCACGGCACTGCAGCACTGGAAGCCAGTCCGACCAGAGTTGTCACCAGTGCGCCCGCAAACCCCACATCGAATGTGCCGAATCGGATCAGCTGTTCACAGTGAATACGGCCGTCGCGGTACTCAGGCAGGAAAGCCCATGCCAGTCCATAGGCAGGCAAGATGAAAACGGAACACAGCAATCCCAGAACAATCGCCATTGCTCGCACGAATGCCAGATTCCAGCCAGTGCGCGCAGACATGCCGGCGCATACGCCTCCGACCAGGCGATCCTCACCGCGAAACCAGCCTGACCGACGGATGGAATCGAAAAACGATGAGGACCCGGGATCGGTGAAGGGTGTGCCTGCTGAATAACTCATGAAACTACTGTGGCAGACTGAGTCGTTCACATCCATCGGGGAGAGCCCTGATTCCCCCCTGAAAAGAAGCTGAGAATCACGGTCCGGAGCGGTTTTGATGCCAAGATAGAACAGTGACAGCAGCCAATCGTGAGCGCGACAACGGGTGGATTCCGCCTGCCCGCCATGACTCCTCACGTCCACCGCTGATCCGCGCCACACATTCCTCACAGGCCATGCCGCGTCCGATCCTGGCCGGCGTCTGCTCCGGCATTAGCGTCCATATCGGATTACATGTATGGACCGTCCGCGCGATCTGCCTGTTGTTGTGCACGGTGGGAATCGGTATTCTCCTGTACGTCTGGTTCGCCGTCACCATGCAGGTGGACCGCGGCAGGCGCACAAGCCGATCAGATGGCGCGCTCGCCACCCCTTTGACGCGATCGACCTTTTCAGCCCGATCCAAAGGCGTATCCGCCCAGCTGCTTGCCGCCGGACTGATCGCGATCGGCCTCGCCACTGTTCTGGCGATCCTCGTGGTACTCAACGTCGCCCAGGCCGTTGACATCCCCGCCATACTCGCCTCCATCGTCGGACTGGCACTGGTGTGGAGCCAGAGCGCCTCGCGCCGCAAGAAACTCAGCGCGCTGAACATCGTACTGATCGCCGCCGGCGTCGCATTCTTCCTGCTCGGCATTTTCGCCCTGTTCTTCGGCAGCACGTCACGTTTCCTGGTGACTCGCTCCCTGTTCGTCGGCGTGGTGCTGATCGGTGGACTGATCTTCGCGATTGCTCCGCTGTGGCTGAGAGCCTCAACGAACCTGTCAGCGACACGTGAACAGCAGGTGCGCGACGCCGAACGCGCAGATATTGCCGCTCACCTGCACGATTCAGTCCTGCAGACGCTGACACTGATACGCGCTCACGCCCAGGATCCGACCCGCGTCTCAGCATTGGCGCTGCGTCAGGAACGCGAACTGCGATCCTGGCTGTACACGGGTCACCACGAAGTGTCCGACTCCTTTGCCGCAGCTCTTCGCGAGTCCGTTGAGAACGTCGAATCCCGCTACGGCGTCCCGATCGAGGTAGTAAGCGTGGGAGATTGCGTGCCCACCGTTCAGGCCCTCGCCCTGGTTGCCGCCACCACCGAGGCCGCCACGAACGCTGTACGTCATGGTCGCCCACCGGTCACCATCTACGCGGAAGTCGGCTCAATCAGCCTTGATGTCTACGTGAAAGACCAGGGCGAGGGCTTCGACGTGGACACAATCCCTGACGATCGCCACGGCATCCGACACTCCATCATCGGCAGAATCGACCGGGTTGGCGGCACGGTGACGATCCGTCGCCTATCATCTGGTACCGAGATCCACATGAGTGTCCCCATCGACGAGGGCGACGCTGCGCCTTCGGAGACCACTGAAAACTGAGAGGGAAGAACTGGTGAGTATTCGCATCGTCGTCATCGATGACCATCCTCTGGTGAGAGCAGGTGTGCGCTCCGAACTGGAAGAATCGGGCGCTGACCTGACCGTGGTGGGCCAGGCCGCTGATGTGGACGGCGCTGTTGCGGCCTGCCGTGATCTGCAGCCTGACGTGGCACTGCTGGATGTCCACTTGCCGGGCGGGCAGGGTGGTGGTGGCGCGGAAGTCGTGGCGCGTTGCGCAGATATCCCGCGGGTGCGCTTCCTGGCACTGTCGGTGTCAGATTCGCCCGAGGATGTGGTGAGCGTGATCAGAGCAGGCGCTCGCGGATATGTCACAAAGTCGATTTCACCTGGCGACCTGCTGGAAGCCATTAAACGCGTTGCGAGCGGGGACGCGGCATTTTCGCCCCGCCTGGCAGGTTTCGTACTTGACGCGTTCGGCACGCGTGAGGTGGCGGTCCACGAGGACGAACTGGATCTGCTTTCAGCGCGCGAGCAGGAAGTCATGCGCTTGATTGCGCGTGGCTACACGTACAAGGAAGTTGCAGCCGAGCTGTTTATCTCGGTGAAAACTGTCGAGACACACGTGTCAGCGGTGTTGCGCAAACTGCAGTTGTCGAACCGCAATGAACTGACCCGGTGGGCGGCTCAGCGTCACTTGATCTGACTAGTGGCTACGCGAAAAGCCACTGCGTGATGGTTGCCCACACGGGTGGGGCAGTGGTGGGGTCCACGAAAAGTGCGGGTTCCGACAGGCCAAGCTCGGCCTGTGCCTCCTCAGGCACGACGACAATGGCATACAGGCACGAAGGGACACCCAGCGTGATGATCATGTCTGTCGTTTCCCATTGGCGCACTCCTGCGGTGCTGAGATCCTCCCCACCGTCGTTCATTGCGGCAAGTGTGTCAGTTGTCAGCAAGTTCAGAGTCCACTGGCCAGACTGGAGCTCGCGCGCCAGCATGCTGTCATCTCCTCCAGCCTGAGCAGCACCTTTCAGCACCTGGTCGCACCGAGTGCTGTCTGCTGAGTACAGCCCTTCCAGCAGCTCCACACTCATCAGGATCGGCCCCTCGTGAACAGAGGGGCGAGGCATAAGGTCGAGGAACTGTCCGACAACGGATGGAAGCTCTTCCGGGGGCAGAGCATAGAGGTGAACGCCGTCGTTGCTGTGCTTGGCGATCGTTGTTGATCTGGAGCTGATCCACGCTTCAACGGCCTGGGCTGAATGGGGGCGAACGTCGAGAGCCTGGAATCGAGAGCGCACCGAGTACGCTGCGTTGAGTGCCTCCAGAGCTGTGGGGGTCGGGTCGCCCGATTCGTCAAGGATATGAGCGTCCACCAGTGAATGATGAACAGCATCTGACAGTGGCTCGCCATTGATGATGAAGGATGTCAGTTCGTTCCATTCGTCTTCCGATATGACGAGGACGGGTCCTCCAGCGGTAGCCTGCACAGTTGCCATGAAACTATCCTTCGCGTGAGTGGTCGGTTGGCGCGGCCGGCATCGCCTCAAGGCTTGCACCAACGTTTTCGAAAAGTTCGTAGTGTGCGCCGTAGTCGCGGGTCGCGCACGACAGCGTTGCCGTGTAACCGCGCGGCTGGTCTGGATCGAGCCACGTGAACTGACGTATCGTGATGGATTCGTCATCGAGGATGTAGCACCCCAGGCGCGCGAAACCCTTCCATTTTTGCGTGGCGACTTCAGACAGGTCCAGCAGGACGAACCCTGGGATTTCGTTGAGCAATGCGTGCGTGGTGGTGTCTCGCCACTCCAGGTCGCCTAGGTCGTTGGGAACCGACGCGACGGTGATGACCAGGTTCGGTGCGTATACGCCACCGCCGCTGTTCTGCGTCTGCGCAGCGATGCAGTCGATTGCCGAGTCATTTCCCTGAGACTGTGAACCCGCCGGGTTGTCGGGTTTCAATTGCGTCCACCCCTCTGGAAGGAGGGCGCTGACGACATGCCCGTGAACTGTTGGAGAGCTGTCAGATGTCATGCCACTCATTGTGCATCGCTCCTTTGAGCATCGGTACCGGACTCAGTGGTGTGATCCACGCGCGAGGCTTTCAGAGCGCGCTGCTGTTCGTGCCATTCGGGATACATCTGTTTGGGAAGATCAAAGTTAAAGAAACTGAGAATGACGCCAATCATGGGAATAAAAATCAATGCCAGCATGAGTGCGGATAGCGGTTTGGAAAGTTGACTATCTGGCAGATTGCCTGTGAGTGCCAGAACTATAGAACCAGCGAAGAAGAAAAGAGCGATCGAAGGCTCGCCAAGGGCTATTGAGTTCTTAGAACCAAGCCACTGCGCCTGCTTGCGGAAAAAACGCCCTGGCCATGTGTCAGTGAACATAGCTAAAGCCCACATCACAGCCATCAGGATCCCAAAAATACATCCCAAGGCAATCAAGCCAGGATCCTCCTTTCAAATAGCCCGTCGTCACTCATGAGTTCAGTGGAATAGTTTGGAGACCAGTGACAGTGCACTGTCTCCCACCGCATCCCCAAACTTCGATGCCGCAAATCCTCCGATTGCACCGCCGATGAGGCTGCCCGCGAGAATTCCAACGGGTCCACCGAACGCTGCTCCGAACATACCGCCGATCTTCGCGCCAGCCGTAGCTCCAGCCCAGCTGCTGACACCACTGACAGCGGCGCGCGTACCGGCACGCGCGATACGCTCGCCTTCACCCATCTGAGGATTATGGGCATCGGCTTGATATTGCTCGTACCCCTTCAGTCCGGCACTGAGGACATTCATGCCCCTGCCGACCCACTTGGTGGCAGGATGCGAAAGAATTCTCGAGGCGCCCTTCGAAATCTTCGCAGCGGTACTTCCTGCCTGACCCGACTTTGCCATCCAGTTCTTCGCTTTGGTCATGGATGAAAGCCGCTCGAACGTGCCCATGCTCTTGGGGGAGACGAACTTGCCACCTGCCCCGCGTGGCGCGAAACGGAATTTTGAGTCCATCGGCAGCCACTGTGCGGCTTTACCAAGGTTCTTGGCGCGCGAGAAAGCCCAGGGTGCCAGAGCCAGCCCAAGACCTGGTGGGAAACGGCTCTTAATGAATTCTTCGAGCAAACTGAGCTGGTCTTCGCACGCACTATCCATTGTCTCGTGCGCTTCCTGCTCACTTTGACGCAGTTGGTAAGCAGTTTCACCCGCGGCGTTGTACGCCGTGACTTTCCTGTTGTACTCAGCAATTTCAGCGGGACTGGGGTCGCCAACGGGCGGAGTTGGTTCGTTGATCACGTCGCCCGTGACGATCAGACCATTGCCGGATGCTGTGCTTCGTGCTTGAGCAAAATCGTTGCGAATTCCTCTGATAGTGCCAGAAAACGTTGTCAGTGCTGTTGTGAATCTGCCCAGGGAATTTGCGCACTCGAGCAGAGAATCTATCGCTGTGCTGATCTTGTTGACAGACGCGTCATGTGTTTCGCCCTCCAGAGCATCACTGGTGGAGCGACGAACGTCCGAAAGGTTATCGACGTAGTTATCCAGCGAGTCTTTTGCTGCGCTCAGCGATGCGACAGATGAATCTATCTGCGACGGATCGGCTTCGACGCTGGTGTCAATTGCCATCTCAGTCTCATTCCCTTAGGGCTGCTGTGTATAGGTTGAGGAAAATTGGCCTTGGTGTGTGGTGTCAACCTGGGTGAACGTCTTGATCGCCGTGTCCATGCCGGACGCGAACGTCTCGACCTGCTTGCCTGCTGCGGCGATGCTTTCCTGTAATGCAGTTGTGAAGGATGAACAGGCAGCGGCCGAACGCCCCGTTCCCTGTGGTGCGTTAAGCGTGACGCTGCGGATACTTGCGGCGGTTGAATGTGCCTCGCTGGCAGCCTTATGCGCCTCAGCGGTGTCTACTACCAGACTCATACTTAGAGGCTACAGCGGGGTATTCGATCTTTCAATGGTGTGACTTAAACTACGGACTTCAGAGAATGTCAACTTCAATTGCCCCCTTGGAGTGATGTGGGTCATCTTGTTACGATGTGCACGCACCTAGTGACCGCGTAAAGGAGCAATGGTGAATACCACGTATCGTCGTCGCGTGGCTGCAGGAATTGCAGCCGGCACGTTTGTAACTTTAGGCTTCGGAGTAGCCGCACAGGCCGACACGGCGCAGTCAGATGCTGAGCCCATGTCGGCTTCTTCTGACTCACCAGCACCAGCACCGGCGTCGCCTACATCGGAGCGAGCCGCCCGGCAGAACAATATTGTGACTCTTGATCTGTACAAGCTTACAGACGTTCACGGTCATATCTCCCAGGTATCGAAGGACGGGAATGTGACCGAAGCCGGTCTTGCCGCTGTTGGCTGTTACCTTGACCAGGCCCGTGCAGCCAACACAAACTCGACGTTTACGCTGCTGGGCGACAACATCGGAGCAAGCCCCTACGTCAGCGGCTCGTTGAACGATAATCCCACAATTGAAGCTCTCAACCTTTTGCGCCCGGATGCCTCGACGATCGGCAACCACGAACTCGACATGGGCCAGGAGGTCTTCAAGCAGCGGGTTGACGGTTCAGCTGCCGACCAGTTCGTCCAGGCTCAGTTCCCCTACCTGGCAGCCAATGTCAAAGGGATGGGCACCTACCGTAATGATCAGGGCGAAGAAGTACCCTACCTGGGTGACACGAAGATTGTGAGCACGCCCTCCGGTGTCAAGGTCGCTTTCATTGGTGCGATAGCGCAGGACGTTCCCTACAAGCTCTCACCCAAAACCACTGAGGGCCTGACATTTGAAGACCCCATTGCGGCTGTTAACGACCTTGCAGGTTCCCTCAAGTCGAGCGGACAGGCCGACGTTGTGATCGCCATGCTTGACGACGACGTGAAGAACAACTTCCCGAAGATGGGGAAGAATGTCGACGGCCTCATGGGTGGTGACACGCACGTGCCATACGACTTCGACATGGTGGACGGAGCCGAAGGTAACAAGCTCTCAGCGGTGGCTTCCGGCTCGTACACCGACAACCTCGGCGTGCTGCACATCCAGTACGACACCGCGAAGAACACAGTTGTTGAATCCAGCGCGGACCTGATCCCCGCCAGCGAAATCGCGCAATGCGGCGAGGATCCTGACATCAAGGACGTCGTCACCAACGCTGAGAAGATGGCGAAAGAAAAAGGCCAGAGCGTTGTTGCCACAATCGCTCCCAACGCGAAGTTCTCACGCGGAGTCTTCGACAAGGCCGAGGGGGAGTCGGCCGGCCCCGGATCCAACCGTGGCATCGAATCAACACTGGGAGGTCTGGCTGCAGACGCAATGCGTCACGCCGTGACCACCCCTGACGGCGAACCCGTGGACATCGGAATGATCAACGCCGGTGGCCTGCGAGCCGATCTTCAGGCCAATGACAAGGGCGAAATCACCTACGCCTCCACATTCGCGGTCATGCCATTTTCGAACCAGATTGGATACGTGACCCTCAAAGGCTCTGACATTAAGCAGGCACTTGAACAACAGTGGAAGACCAACCTCAATTCGCAAAACTCCCGCCCGATGCTCAAGCTTGGCCTTTCCTCCAATGTCTCCTACACCTATGATCCCGCCAAACCGTACGGTGAGCGCATCACATCCGTCGTCGTCAACGGAGCTCCGATCGACGAGTCCGCCTCCTACACGGTGGGGTCGGTGACGTTCCTGCTCAGTGGCGGTGACAGCTTCGACGCCCTGACCAGCGGCGGTGAACCGGTCATTTCACAGGGACTCGACAGGGATTACTTCAATGAGTACCTCAAGGCTCACGAGGGGGAACTGGCCCCTCGAGCACTTAAAGGATCAGTCGGCCTGTCACTGTCAGGTGAGGCGGTGCCGAACAACTCGGTTATCTCGATCGACCTGCGTGGACTGTCCTTCAGTGAAGGCCCGGGAATCACCGACACGGTCACCGTGAGTGCAGGAAGCCAGAAGGCAACCGCCAAGGTGAATAACTCACTGGTCGAACCTCAGGCCAATACGGAGGCCAGCATCATCACCACTGATGGTGCAGGTCAGGCTCAGGTTGAACTGACTGCTCAGGCTGACTGCTCGGCGACCCCCGGACAGGTAGTCGAGCTGCCACTGACCGTGTCGACCGATGCCGGTGATGTTGTCACAGCGGCCAATGGCCTGGTTGTGCGCGTCTCCTGCCCGGCCGCCCAGCGTCCCGTCGAGGAGGGAAAGGCGCCAGCAGGTGCCCCTCAGACCGGTAAGATCGCGCGGACAGGTGCCACCGATTCAGTTGCGATTGCTGCCCTGGTCCTTGCCGGCGTGGGAGCTGCGCTGACGATGCGTCGCCACCGCGCCTAAGATCGCTGTCACATCCGCCCTGGGCATCGCGCGGGTACGGAAATGCCCGTGCGATGCCCTACAGTGGAGTCGATGAATCAGCGTTATTTTTCAACCAGACGGCCACGTATCGCCCTTCCGGACCTAGGATTCACCCAGGCGACAACGGAGCCTGACGCCGCCCTCGTCAATGACACAGATGTCGATGCGCTGCTGGACGGGCTGAACGATCAGCAACGCGACGCCGTCACCCACGAGGGCAGTCCGCTTTTGATTCTGGCTGGTGCCGGGTCAGGTAAGACGCGTGTGCTGACCCATCGCATCGCCTGCCTGCTGGAAACGGGGCGCGCACGCCCCAGTGAAATCCTGGCGATCACCTTCACGAACAAAGCGGCAGCTGAGATGCGTGAACGCGTAGCGAACCTGATTGGGCCTGCGGCAAGATCCATGTGGGTGTCCACATTCCACTCGGCGTGTGTGCGGATCCTGCGCAAGGAACACGCTGCGGCAGACTTGACATCAACGTTCACGATTTACGATGCGCAAGATTCGCAGCGCCTGATACAGATGGTGCTCAAAGCCGCCAACGTCGATGTCAAACGCTTCACGCCGAAAATGGTGGCCGCACGAATCTCTGACCTGAAGAATGAGCTGGTCGCTCCCGCCCAGTTCGAGGCGAATGCGCCCAACGATCCGATCTCGCAGGTCGTGGCGGAAGCGTATGTCGAATACGACAAACGACTGCGCCAGGCTAATGCCCTCGATTTTGATGATCTGATTTCGCGCACAGTAACCCTGCTGCGCGACAAACCCGCCGTCGCTGAGCACTACCACCGACGTTTCCGTCACATCCTGGTCGACGAATACCAGGACACGAACCACGCGCAATATGTGCTGGTTCGACTGCTCACCGGCAGTGGCGATGACGGTGTCGACAGCGCGGAGCTGACAGTTGTGGGTGATTCGGACCAGTCGATCTACGCGTTTCGCGGCGCCACGATCCGCAACATCGAAGAATTCGAGCGCGATTTTCCCGGTGCCCGCACGATCTTGCTGGAACAGAACTACCGATCCACGCAGAACATTTTGTCCGCAGCCAACGCCGTCATTGCCCGCAATCAGGGCCGCCGCCCAAAGAACCTGTGGACCGCTCACGGTGACGGGGCGCCGATCGTGGTGGCCGCACTGGACAGCGAATATGACGAAGCGCGTTTCCTCATCAAAGAAATCCGCCGCCTGCACGACCAGGGAATTGACGAGGGTGACATCGCGGTGTTTTATCGCACGAACGCGCAATCACGTGCCTTGGAAGAACTCCTGGTCCAACAGGGAATCGCCTACCGCCTGGTGGGTGGCACGCGCTTCTACGAACGCAAGGAAATCAAGGATGCGATCGCCTATCTGCAGGCCGTGGTCAACCCCGACGACACGGTGTCGCTGCGACGGATTCTCAACACTCCGCGCCGCGGCATCGGTGCGCGCGCTGAGGGGGCATTGCTGGCGCACACAGACCTGTATAACGTGTCGCTGGGTGAAGCGATTCGACACGTCTGGGTCCACGCAGGCAGTCCCGCTGGTGAAGGGGAAGGGATCGAGATCCCTGAAACAGAAGAAACGTCAGCAGCGGAATCTGCCGGCGACCCTGTCCCGTCCGTTCAGGGGCTTACCCCGCGGGCATCTGCATCTGTCGCAGGTTTCTGGGGGCTGCTTGAAGCCGCACGCGCACTGGACAGGGCCGGCGCGTCGCCAGCCGATATTCTCGACGAGATCCTTGACCATTCCGGCTACCTTGCCGAACTCAAGCGCTCAGATGACCCTCAGGATGCATCGCGCGTGGAGAACCTGGCTGAACTGCACACTGCTGCCACGACGTTCCGTCAAAGTGAACCGGAAGGAACGCTGCTCGACTACCTCGAACGCGTCTCACTGGTGGCTGACTCCGACCAAGTGCCGTCCGATGAGGAGCGTGGCGGCTTTCTGACGCTGATGACCGTTCACACCGCTAAGGGCCTGGAATTTCCCGTTGTTTTCGTCACCGGTATGGAGGATGGCATCTTCCCGCACCAGCGCTCCCTGGGCGAAGAAGCTGAACTTGAAGAGGAACGCCGCCTCGCGTATGTGGCGATCACGCGAGCCCGCTCACGCCTGTACCTGACGAGGGCGGGGCAGCGCTCCGCTTGGGGCACACCGCAGGAATTTCCGCCCTCACGCTTCCTGGATGACATTCCGCCCGAGCTGATCGATGAGCGCTCCTCCATGACGTCGACAGAACGCCTGCGTCAGGTGCACCGACAACGCACCGACCGGTACGGTGACGCTGATGCGGCACCGGCATTCGGGTCAGGGCATTCAAATCTGAGGAGCGCTGCTTTCCGCCTTGCGGGTCGGCGCGCTGTCCGAATGGGAGTTCCACCGGCTCAACAGGCGGAGCCTCCCTCGGACACGACGTCGCTGGTACTGAAGACCGGTGACGTGGTCGAGCATGCGACGTTCGGACGTGGCACCGTGCTGAGCGTGGAAAACAGTGGGGCGCGGGCCGTGGCGCGTATTGACTTTGCCGGCCGGACGAAGAATCTGCTGATCCGAATGGCTCCGCTGACGAAGATTTCATAGGAATTTTGTCCAAAGGGTAGGACTGAAGGCCTCCTTCACGGTAGTCTGAAGGCGATGTCTCGATGTCAAGGTAATTTGTGGCGTCGAAGAAGATCGTGCGAATACTGAAAAGGAGACAGGCGTGGACCTATACGAGTACCAGGCGAAGGAACTGTTCAAATCGCATGACGTGCCAATCCTGCCGGGTATCGTCATCACCGAGGCTGATCAGGCAGTTGACGCTGCGCACACGTTGAACGCTGACCTTCTCGTCGTGAAAGCGCAGGTGAAAACGGGCGGCCGCGGGAAAGCCGGTGGCGTCAAACTGGCTCGCAGCGGCGACGAGGCCCGCGAACATGCCAGCAAGATTCTCGGCATGGACATTAAGGGGCATACCGTCAATACGGTGATGATCACCGCCGGATGCGATATTGCCGAGGAATATTACTTCTCAATCTTGCTCGATCGTGCGAACCGTCAGCACCTGGCGATGTGTTCACGTGAAGGCGGCATGGACATTGAAACCCTCGCCAAGGAGCGCCCCGAAGCACTGGCCCGCGTTCCCCTGGATGCGCAGCGCGGCATTGACGAGGACGTTGCGCGCGACATCCTGACTCAAGCAGGATTCGAGGGCGACACGCTCGAAAAGATCGTGCCCGTCCTGGTCAAGCTCTGGGACACCTATCACGGCGAAGATGCCACGCTGGTGGAAGTCAACCCGCTCGTCCTGACACCAGAAGGCGACGTCATCGCGCTGGACGGCAAAGTCACGCTCGATGACAACGCGCGCTTCCGTCATGCCGAGCATGAACAGTTCATCGATACTGCAGCTGAAGACCCTCGCGAAGCAATGGCGAAAGCTGCCGGCCTGAATTATGTGCGACTGCAGGGCGAAGTCGGCATCATCGGTAACGGTGCCGGCTTGGTGATGTCCACCCTCGACGTTGTTGCGCTCGCAGGCGAGGAATACGGTGTCAAGCCCGCAAACTTCCTGGACATCGGTGGCGGAGCGTCCGCTGACGTGATGGCCAAGGGCCTGGATGTCATCCTCGGAGACGAACAGGTGCGCGCCGTGTTCGTCAACGTGTTCGGTGGGATCACTGCATGCGACCAGGTGGCGCAAGGTATCGTTGAAGCACTGTCGATCCTCGGTGACAACGCCACGAAGCCGTTGGTGGTGCGCCTTGACGGAAACCGCGTTGATGAGGGACGCGAAATCCTCCAGCAAGCCAGTCACCCGTTGGTTCACATGGCACACACCATGGACGGAGCAGCCCGCATGGTGGCGCAGCTGGCTGCCGGCGTCGAGCCCGACCCTGAAGACACATCCGATCCGGCCGCCCCGCTGGCCTGAAACCTGGAAGCACAAGGAGACTTCTCATGTCGATTTTTCTTGACTCACACTCACGCGTCATCGTCCAGGGCATGACCGGATCAGAGGGACGCAAGCACACCCAGCGCATGCTCAACTCGGGCACCGCCATTGTCGGCGGCGTCAACCCGCGCAAAGCTGGACAGTCCGTGACATTCGATGTCCAGGGATACGGGCCGATGGCTGACCAGGTCACCGACGGCCCTGTCGACATCCCTGTGTTTGGAACGGTTGCAGAAGCAGTGAAGGAAACGGGTGCCACAGTATCCGCCATTTTCGTGCCGCCGGCATTTGCGAAAGACGCTGTACTCGAAGCTGTCGATGCCCGCGTGGAGACGGTCGTGGTCATCACCGAGGGCATCCCGGTCGCTGACTCCACGGAGTTCGTGGCCCGCGCACGTGAAGCGGGCGTGCGCGTGATCGGACCGAACTGCCCGGGCATTATCAGCCCCGGACAGTCGAACGTCGGCATCACCCCGGCAGACATCACCGGCCCAGGACGGCTGGGACTGGTATCGAAGTCAGGCACACTGACCTACCAGATGATGTTCGAACTGCGTGACATCGGCTTTACCACCTGCCTGGGAATCGGTGGTGATCCGGTTATTGGCACCACGCACATTGACGCGCTCGAAGCCTTTGAAAATGACCCCGACACCGAATTGGTCGTCATGATTGGTGAAATCGGTGGCGACGCGGAAGAGCGCGCAGCTCAGTGGATTTCCGAACACATGACCAAACCGGTGGTGGCCTACGTTGCCGGTTTCACGGCTCCGGAAGGCAAGACGATGGGGCATGCCGGCGCGATCGTGTCTGGATCTTCCGGCACGGCCGCGGCGAAGGCTGAAGCACTCGAGGCCGTCGGCGTGCGGGTGGGTCGTACACCTTCCCAAACTGCCATCATCGCTCGCGAGATTCTGCAGAAATAACATCCGGTCGTGCACCGCTGATCGTGAATGAACTTTCTCATGGTCGGCGGTGCACCTCCATGTGTGGGCGCGGATGCGAGACGATGAAGAACGATGACGCACTCACCTGACTCTTCCCCATCGCAGCGCCCTGACAGGCAGCGCGCAGAAGCGGACCTGTCCGCTGATGAGATCCCAACCGAGGTGGTTGGCGCGTGGCTTGAGGAGGAAGACCGTGAAGCAGGTGCGTCGCTGATTTTTGGGCCGGCTCACGATGAGGCAGACAGTGATGATGAACCCGAATTGGATAATTCGGAAAAAGAAACTGAACGCCTCGACCTTGACGGAACCGACGAGACAGATGCCAAGGCGCCCTCGCCAATTCGAGTGGCCCCGGCACCTCAGGTGCACGACGAGGAACCTCACACCACTCGCACCGCCGTGCGGCGACGCACGATCCGCATCGCACTGCCTGACGGGTGGGCACGCTCCGGCCTGGCCGGCATTGAGGCGGCCCTGATCGGATGGGCGTTCATGATGGTCGTGACGCTGGTGGGGTACTGGTTCGTCTCGCAGAACCCCTGGCTGGCGTCGACCAGCTGGGACGATGCTCGGGCAGTGGGTGGTGACCTCTGGGCTGCGACGCTGGGAGCGCCGATCACGGTGGGGCAGAGCGACATCCTCGCCATTCCGACACTGCTCGGAGCGCTGCTGATCATCATTTTGCGTGTTCTTCTGCTGCCGGGACGGGATTTTCCTGCCGCCGCGCAGTGGATGGCTGTCCCCACGTTTGCAGTCACGGCGCTCATTGCGGCTGGAGCGTCCTCGGCTCACATCAACGTGTGGCGCGCACTGCCCGGTGCGCTCGTCATTCCGCTTCTGGCAGCGACCTGGGCGGTAGTTGCTGCTCGACACACGTGGACATGGCCCACGATTTCATCTGAACGGCGCGAATCGTTGACATGGCTGTGGTCAGGGCTGCGCCTTGGTCGCATTGCCGTGGCACTGACAGTGCTGTTCAGCCTGATCATGAGCGCCGTGTCAATCCTTGTTTCTCTTCAGCGTATCTCTGGTATCCACGAACTGCTCTTTGCTTCGACCAAGGACACGGTCATCATCAACATTGTTCAGGCCTTGTTTGCTCCGTCGATCATGGCATGCGCACTGGCGTGGATCGCGGGGCCTGGTTTCTACGTGGGTGCCGACACCCTCCATTCAGCGGCGAACGCACCTGTTGCGCCGATTCCGGCGATCCCGATCCTTGCGGCCGTCCCACAGACAGCTCCGGGCCACTGGGTGGCCTGGGCGTTGGTGGGAGTGGGAATCCTGCTGGGCGCATGGGCGGCGTGGCGGCATCGTATGACGCACCTGTGGAAGCAGGCGGCTGCGATGGGAGTGGCCACCGTGATCACTGCGCTCGTCATCGCAGCGTGGCTTGCCTCGTCGCGCATGTCGTTGGGGTCGACCCGTCTGAGTGTCGTTGGCCCGCGCGTGTGGTGGAGCGTGCTGTTCGTCGTACTGGAAGTGTGCATGGTCGCGCTCGCGGTGTCCCTGGCAGCACATCCGACCACGATCGCGTGGGTGCGCCGAGCGGCCGCAGCTTTGACGGCGTGGACGAAGGCGCGTATTGCCGCATGGAAGAAGAATCGCGCCCAGTCATCGACGAGGGAGACGCCCCTTCCAGCTCCTGACCTGAATGAAGCCGGCGAAGAGACGCCGGAGGAAGAGGAAACGGCGCTGGAAGAAGAGGTGACCGAAGAACTGCCCGCTCCTCCGCGTGCTCCGGATGCCCGCATGGAAGCACTCAAAGCCAGCGCTGCGCCCACGGAACCCATCGCCGTGTCAGACAATACTGACAACAGTGACGAAGATCTGAAAGATCACAGCTAGTCGCATATCCAGCGCCGCCCTCGTACACTAAAAGAGGCCGCAACTGGCGAGGGTGGAGGACCACCGGGAAGCGGCTGAAGCAGCCTCGCACGGCGCCGCCCGCCTGGGCGCTGAGGACCGACCTTGAACCCCCTTGGAGGAAGAATTGTCAGTCCGTTTGGATAACCTCGAACCCGTTGATGTCCGCCCGATCCGCAGAGCACTGATCTCCGTTTACGACAAGACCGGCCTGGTTGACCTGGCTCGCGCACTCGCTGATGCTGGCGTCGAAATCGTGTCCACCGGTTCAACTGCACAAAAAATCCGTGACGCGAAGATTCCTGTGACGCCCGTGGAAGACGTGACTGGTTTCCCCGAGGTGCTGGAAGGTCGCGTCAAGACGCTGCATCCGAAGATCCATGCCGGCATTCTCGCTGATCAGCGCAAAGCCGATCACCGCCAGCAGCTCGAAGACCTGGGGATCGCAGCATTCGACCTGGTGGTATGCAATCTGTATCCGTTTGAGGACACGGTTGACTCGGGCGCAGGATTCGACGAATGCGTTGAGCAGATCGACATCGGCGGCCCGTCGATGGTGCGCGCTGCCGCGAAGAATCACCCCTCTGTTGCCATTGCTACCAACCCGGAGCAATACGACGCGGTGATCGACGCTGCACGCTCTGAGGGATTCACTCTGGAGGAGCGTCGCGAACTGGCAGCGGCCGCATTCCGTCACACAGCAGATTACGACGCCGCCATCGCTGACTGGTTCGAAGACGAACTGGATGCTGACCTTGATGTTGACGAGTCGGCTGAAGCCGATGACGTTGATGACGCACAGTGGCCACCGGTGCTGGTCTCTGCTTTCGAACGCCTCCACACCTTGCGTTATGGCGAAAACCCGCATCAGGATGCCGCCGTATACGGCGACATCGTCGAGCTGATGGGCGAGGGCGAAGTTGACGTTGAGTTTGACGAGCCAGGCGATGAACAGGACGGCGACGACACGACCCAGGACCTGCTGCCTGGCATCGCGAACGCGCGCCAACTGCATGGCAAAGCGATGAGCTACAACAACTACACCGATGGTGACGCAGCACTGCGCGCAGCATTTGACCATGACGAGCCGTGCGTGGCCATCATCAAGCACGCGAACCCGTGTGGGATCGCCATTGGCGCAGATGTGGCGGAAGCACACCGCAAGGCGCATGCATGCGATCCTGTGTCAGCATTCGGCGGAGTGATCGCAGTCAACCGTGAGGTCAGCGTCGAACTGGCCAGGCAGATCAAACCGATCTTTACCGAGGTCGTCCTGGCGCCCTCCTACGCCGAAGGCGCACTGGAAGTACTGGAAACGAAGAAGAACCTGCGAATCCTGCAGGTAGTGCCACCGGTACGCGGAGCCCTGGAGTTCAAGCAGATTTCCGGGGGACTGCTGGTGCAGGAACGCGACGACATTGACGCTGACGGTGACGATCCGGCGAACTGGACTTTGGCGGCAGGCGAGCCGGCCGATGAGGCAACACTGCGGGACCTGGAGTTCGCATGGCGCACCGTGCGAGCCGTGCGGTCGAACTCAATCCTGCTGGTTCACGACGGAGCAAGCGTCGGGGTTGGCATGGGGCAGGTCAACCGCGTGGACTCCTGCCGTCTGGCGGTCGAACGCGCGAACACGCTGGGTGGTCGCACAACAGGTGACGCCGCTGCTGACAAGGTGGATTCGGCGGGCGGTGCACGCACGGCTGATGTGGTCGCTGACGAGCCGGAGCGTCGCTCCGAAGGTGCCGTTGCCGCCTCGGACGCATTCTTCCCGTTTGCTGACGGCCTCCAGGTGCTGATCGATGCCGGCGTGAAAGCTGTCGTTCAGCCCGGTGGATCGATCCGCGACAACGAGTCGATCGAAGCGGCACAGGCCGCTGGCATCACGATGTACATGACGGGAACCCGTCACTTCGCGCACTGACAGGCGCTCAACGATCTGCATATGCGGGGTAGAGTCAGCTCTACCCCGCAATGTAGATGGGGCTGTCTTCGCACGCATGGGCCTGCCTCCTCATAATGGAACGCAGACCGACACGTCAACGTGAGGAGCTTAGTCCATGTCCACGGTAGCCAAACGAATCATCATCGCCCTAGTGGCACTGATTGTTGTCGCCGCTGCGCTGCTTGGAGTCGCTGTCGTCAGGTGGGGACCCAACTTCGGTATTTGGCTGACTGAGCCCAGTCCACAGCGCTACGGTGAAGTCGCCCTCGGCCATCTTGACCAGGGAATCAACGCATCGTCCGAAGCCTGGCAGGATGAGCGCCCACGAGTCGAACAGGCAATCAGCGAAGCCACCAGCATTGACGAGGTCGACGCTGTCCTGTCCGATGCCGTCAAAATTGCGGGAACGAAGCACTCGTTCTTGATGATGCCGGACGAAGCGCAAGAAGCCGTCGACGAGTACGAAGCGCCGAGCGTGGAAGAAAACGACGGTGTCGTGACTGTTCACATGCCCGCGTTTATGGGCACACCCGACCAGGGCAGCGAGTACGCGCAAACTATTGCGCAAGCTGTGTCCGGAGCGAATGTGTGCGCGGCGGTGATTGACCTCAGTGAAAACGGTGGTGGCGACATGGGGCCGATGATTGCCGGTATCTCGCCACTGATTCCTGACGGTCCCGTGTCCTACTTTGTTACGGGCGGAGGCGAAAGCGCCGTCATGTTGGAGAGCGGGAAGGTCAGCGGCGGCGGAAGGCCCACGACCGTTGACATCACGGAAAAGTCAGAGGTGCCGGTCGCGATTGTCACCGGTGAACACACTGGCAGCTCCGGTGAGCAGGCTTTGCTCGCTTTTAAAGGCGTACCGAATACGCGCGTGTTTGGCCAGCCGACCGCAGGATATGCCACGGTCAATACACCGTTCCCGCTGTATGGAGGAAAGCAGCTTGTGGTCACAGTCGGCGTGACGAAAGACCGCATGGGAACGACTCACGCGGAAGATCCGATCGCACCGGATGTGACGGTGGAACCTGCTCAAGCGGTGAACGCGGCAACGCAATGGGCGCGCGACCAGGGTTGTCAGTAGATCGCTCAGCGTTGCCCTGCCGCGAACTCGCCTGTATTCACGTCGATGACCATGCGTTCAGGTCCGGCAATGGCGGGCTCATAACGCATGATCCAGGACCAGTCCATGCGCATCTGGCCGGGGTCCTTGATGTTCTAATTTACCGACTGTAATATTTGGGTATTATCTGCCGTGAAAGGACAATGATGACTGACGCTGCTTACCCATTCCAAGATGCTGCTTTGTCGACCACTGAACGCGTCGACGACCTGCTGGGACGCCTGACGGTTGAAGAAAAAGCCGGACAACTGACCCAGTACTTCTACCTCGCTATGGCGTTGAACCAGCAGGACGGCGCGCCCGCTGACGGAGAAGATGCGAACACAGCCCAACGCGCGATGGTGGAAAAAGCGATTAAAGCGGGGCGGGTAGGATCACTCCTGTTCGTCAACGAAGCCTCTGAGACGAACCGGCTGCAGAAACTGGCGATTGAGCACCATCGTTTCGGAATCCCATTGATCTTCGGCTACGACGTCATCCACGGTTTGCGTACCATCTTCCCGGTGCCACTGGCAATGGCAGCAAGCTGGGATCCTGACAGTGCCTCGGCCGCCCAGCGCATCGCAGCACGCGAGGCGCGTTCAGTCGGTATTCACTGGGCATTTGCACCGATGGTCGACATTGCACGCGACCCGCGATGGGGTCGCATCATTGAAGGAGCAGGTGAAGATCCCTACCTGGGTGGTGCGATGGCTGCCGGACAGGTGGCAGGCTTCCAGGGCGGTGCGGGTGCGGACGACGCTGTGCCAGGTGACGCCATCCTTGCCGGTCCCAAGCACTTTGCCGGCTACGGTGCGGCTCGCGGCGGCCGCGACTACGAAGACGTCGACCTGTCCGATTCGGAACTTCACAACGTGTATCTGCCTCCCTTCCGTGACGCTGTTGCCGCTGGCGCACGCAATATCATGAGCGCGTACATGGATCTGAACGGCGTGCCTGCCTCGGGCAACAAGTGGTTGCTGACCGACACGCTTCGCGACGAATTCGGCTTCAAGGGGTTCGTTGTGTCTGACGCGAACGCTGTCCACTCGCTCACCGTCCAACACTTCGCCAAGGACCTGCCCGATGCGGGCGCGCGAGCCGTCAACGCCGGTCTTGATATGGAAATGGCGATGTTCGAGGCCGCATACGAGCACCTGCCCGAAGCGGTAGAGGACGGACGTGTCTCGATGGAGGTGCTGGATGAAGCTGTCCGTCGCGTACTGCGCGCCAAGTTCGACCTTGGCCTGTTTGAACATCCCTACGTTGACGAGGGAGACGCTGCCGCAACCCTGTCCACACCTGAGCATCGCGACGCAGCACAGCACGCTGCTGAACGCACATTCGTGCTGCTGAAGAACGAACACTCCACGCTGCCGCTCAAGGCAGACAAGACGTCTTCCATCGCAGTGATCGGTGAGCTGGCCAATGCACGGCGAGACCCACTGGGCCCATGGTGCTTCAAGTACGACACCGATGAAACAGTGACGATCCTGGACGGTATTCGCCAGCGCGCCGGTCAGGATGTGAACGTTGAGTTTGAACCTGGCGCGGGAGTAGGGGAGCGCCTGTATCCCTCGATGTTCGACGATAATGATACGGTCGTGGATCGCACCCCCGAGGACTGGGATGATGATGCGCACATTAACGCCGCCGTGGAACTTGCTGCACGCAGCGATGTTGCGGTCGTGGTGATCGGCCAGCATCAGAACCAGATCGGTGAGAAGGCCTCCGTGTCCACCTTGGAACTCCAGGGGCGCCAACTGGAGCAGCTTCAGCGTCTGGCAGAGACGGGAACCCCCCTCGTTGTCCTGTGTATGTCGGCCCGCCCGCTGGACCTGACTTGTGTTGATAGTCATGAGGGCGTCGGTGCGATCATGCAGATCTGGTATCCGGGGACGCGTGCAGGCGCAGCCGTGGCAGCCGCGCTGTTTGGTGATGTCTCGCCTGCCGGTCGTCTGCCGATCACATGGCCACGCAACGTGGGGCAGGTGCCGATGGTCTACAACCACTACCGCACGTTCCAGCCCGAAGGCGCAGGTGAGCGTTACTTCAACGAGCCGAGCACGCCGCTCTACCCGTTCGGATACGGCTTGAGCTACGCGTCATTTGAGTATTCGAATCCGCGTTTGGATCGTGATCAGATCCGCGTCGGTGAGACAGCCACGCTCAGCGTTGACGTCACGAATACCGGGGATGTGGATGCCGACGAGGTTGCCCAGCTGTACATCCACCAGTGCTACGGCACGTCCTCGAGGCCTTTGCGTGAGCTTAAGGGATTCTCACGTGTGAGCATCCCGGCCGGTGAGACCGTGACGGTGACGTTCCCCCTCGGCCCCGATCAACTGCGGTACTGGAGCGCGGTCACGAAGGACTGGATCCAGGACGCCACGCGCATCGAACTGTATGTGGGTGGTGATTCCAACGCGCCTTTGGCAGGTTCGCTGACGGTGACGCAGTGATTGTGGCGCATGGGTCGTCCGTACGGCTACGATGAGCCTGTGAGCACTGAAAATCGTCCTGTTCTTGTTGTTGACTTTGGCGCCCAGTACGCGCAGCTGATTGCGCGTCGTGTCCGTGAGACCTCTGCGTACTCGGAGATCGTGCCGCATACGATGCCGGCCGTCGAGATGCTTGCGAAGGATCCGGCTGCGGTGATCCTGTCCGGCGGCCCGTCATCTGTGTACGCGGACAACGCGCCAACGTTTGACACTGAGCTGTTCACGTCAGGCGTCCCGGTGCTCGGCATTTGCTATGGGTTCCAGGTCATGGCGAAGGCTTTGGGCGGCACCGTCGGCAAGACGGGAACGCGCGAATACGGCCATACGTCGCTCACGATTGACGAGGGCGCCTCCAGCGCGCTGCTTGCTGGTACTCCGGCAGAACAGTCCGTGTGGATGAGTCACGGTGATGCGGTGCAGCAGGCGCCGGATGGTTTCACTGTGACGGCCAGCACGCAGGAAACGCCTGTTGCCGCGTTCGAGGATCAGTCGCGCCGGCTCTATGGTGTGCAGTGGCACCCTGAGGTGCATCACAGCGAGTTTGGCCAGAAGCTCATTGAGAACTTCATTCACGAGTGCGCGGGTATTGGCACTGATTGGACTCCCGGGTCGATTATTGATGATCAGGTGGCTCGGATCCGTGAGCAGGTGGGCGATGCGCGCGTGATCTGCGGTCTGTCCGGGGGCGTGGATTCCTCGGTTGCTGCCGCGCTGGTGCACAAAGCGGTGGGCGATCAGCTGACGTGTATTTTTGTTGATCACGGGTTGCTGCGTGCGGGTGAGCGTGAGCAGGTCGAGCATGATTACGCGGGCACGATGGGGATCCGCGTGGTGACGGTGGACGAGTCGGAGCGTTTCCTGAATGCTCTGGCTGGCGTGAGCGACCCGGAGCAAAAACGCAAGATCATTGGCCGCGAGTTCATTCGTTCTTTCGAGGCTGCGCAATTGAAACTGGTGCGTGAGGCCGGTGAAGAGGGCGCGGAGATCAAGTTCCTCGTACAGGGCACGCTGTACCCCGACGTTGTCGAATCTGGTGGCGGCGAGGGTGCTGCGAACATCAAGTCGCACCACAATGTCGGCGGACTGCCGGAGGACTTGAACTTTGAGCTGGTGGAGCCGCTGCGCACGCTGTTCAAGGACGAGGTGCGCGCCATTGGCCTGGAACTGGGCGTGCCGGAGAACATTGTGTGGCGTCAGCCGTTCCCCGGTCCTGGCCTGGGAATCCGCATCATTGGTGACGTGACGCGCGAACGCCTGGAGATTCTGCGCGCCGCGGATCTGATTGCCCGTGAAGAGCTGACCGCTGCCGGGCTGGATCGTGAGATCTGGCAGTGTCCGGTGGTGTTGCTGGCAAATGTGCATTCGGTTGGCGTGCAGGGCGATGGCCGCACCTATGGCCATCCGATTGTGCTGCGCCCCGTGTCGTCCGAGGATGCCATGACGGCCGACTGGTCGCGCGTACCGTTCGATGTCCTGGCCCGCATCTCCAACCGCATCACCAACGCGGTGCCCGAGGTCAACCGCGTTGTCCTGGACGTAACCAGCAAGCCGCCGGCAACGATTGAGTGGGAGTAAATTAGGCATTTGCTTGCGACTTTGTGCATGCTATCGATGCAGTCCGCACCGTTTATGAAGCCTAATCTGGTACGCAAGTATGCGAAAGTCGCTTGCGGGATAGTGGTCATTCTTGCTGTCTAGACTGTTCTGTTTGGGCGTATCGGGCATGGTTTGTTAAAGGAAGCATCCGGCCCGCCCTTGTCTTGTGTAGAAGCCTTCGTCGGCGCTGGGTTTAACGCCGGCATTGTCTGGGGGCGTCAAGAGATGGCTCCTTTGGAGTACCTCCTCGGTGTTTTCCAGCGCAATTGGGAGAGCACTATTGGTCACCGGATGGCCTTATAAGCGCATTGAATGGTGAGAACTCTCGAGGTACCCTGAAATTTCGTAGCGCCTTAGGCTAAAACCACTCTGGATTCGCTATTGACATCCTGGTACCCTGGGTGCGAACCAATGCGACCTAGGAAGGAACGCCAGCACATGATACCGGTCATCGACTTGTTTGCGGGTCCCGGCGGCCTCGGTGAGGGATTCTCCTCCCTTAAGCAATATGATGGTAGCCCTTCATTTCAGATAGTCATGTCTGTCGAGAAAGACGACCAAGCCCACAAGACCCTACGTCTCCGCTCATTCTTTCGAAAAATCTACGCTGCAAATGGAGATACCATTCCGAGGCAGTATCTGCAATACATGCAGACGCATGATAGAGGGAAGCTTGACGAGCTTGTAACAAGGTATTCGGCTGAATGGGCGGCAGCAGGTCATGAGGCACTGTGTGCCGCGCTTAAAGACGGAGATAGCACACTCGTTGAAGAGGGCAGGAAGCGTCTCAAGGAATTCGGCATCACAGAGGGGGGCAAGTGGGTACTCATTGGCGGACCTCCATGCCAAGCGTACTCCGTGGTGGGACGGTCTAGAAGAACTCGCGAGAAAGCGAAGCTAGAGGCAGACGAGAAACAGACTCTCTACAAGTGCTACCTAGCCTTTATCAAAGAGCTTAAGCCTGCCGTCTTCGTAATGGAGAATGTGAAGGGTCTGTTATCAGCAAGGCATCATGGCGAGGGGGTATTCAGCAGGATCTGCGCTGATATGCAAGATGCTGGTTATGAAATACGGTCTTTGGTAAAGCGAGATGCTGACGAACCCCGCGACTATGTAGTGGAAGCAGAACGTTTCGGCATCCCGCAGATGAGACACCGCGTTATTCTGCTAGGTGTTCGGGATGGGTGCAAAAGGTCTTCCGCGACTCTCAAACCACTCACCCCAATCAATCTTCGGGAAACGCTCGTAGGGATACCGCGCATTCGGAGCGGCTTCTCTGAACGTAATGAAGGCTGGCGCGATAAGAACTGGAACGACTATCTCAACGGCGCAATATGCAAGCTTCTTGAGTCGGAAGAAGGTAAAGAATTAGAAAACATCCTAGTTCGAGTGCAACAGCAAAATCCTCCGCGTCTTATGCGCAAGAACAAGGTTACCGGGAAAATGGGTCGCTACGACGAGTGGTACAGGGGTCGTTTGGGGATACATAAGGTTCTCGCCAACCATGAGTCGCGTACGCACTTGGCTGCCGATCTCGACCGCTATGAGTTCTGCGCGGCGTACGCAGAGAAATACGGGGAGCCGGCACGCATCCCAGAGTTTCCACGGTACCTGTATCCCAACCACAAAAACGTGCAAAATGCCAAGCCAAGAGAGGGAATCAAGTTTGATGACCGTTTCCGTGTGCAGCTTTGGGACAGGCCATCTACGACCATAACGTCACATATCGCAAAAGATGGGCACTACTACATTCATCCTGATCCTGGCCAATGCCGAAGCCTGACCGTCCGCGAGGCAGCGCGACTCCAGACGTTTCCGGACGATTACTTCTTCGAAGGCAACAGAACGTCCCAGTACACGCAGGTAGGAAACGCGGTGCCGCCCCTTTTGGCTCAGGAAATTGGAAAGATAGTTGCGGAGCTTCTAGGCGTGGAAGCCACGGGGTACTGCGACACGATTACTCTTGTATCGGACGGCGACGCGTCTTGAGACGATATGGACAGCTGTTCCTCCGCAGCCTTGCCATCAGATTGACGAGCACAACGGACTGCTTATCAGACGGGATTTTTCTAGGAATCGCTGTCGCATACCGAAGTATCCCGCGCTCTTTCACTGTCGCCTCGTCTTCCTTTATGCACCAATCGAGGACATCCCGCCAGAATTGGGCGCCAGCATCGACCACAGCGGTCTGGGCCGCTATTCCGTTGAGCTCTTTTTGGTCGCGCGCCGCAGTGCTTTGAATGTCCCTCTCTTCCTCGACGCTGATGAGCTCTGAGATCCAGCCATCGTCCCACTGGACCTGCATCTGCTTTACCGCATTCCAACATTGTGGCTGTTTGGCCCATTCGGATATGTTCCGATAACCTTCCCTTGGATTCATGAGCACTTGATGAGCGACGCCAGCTGCCTGTCCAAGAGCTCTTTCGAACGCTGGCGTCACACCTTGGAGCTTCCATATGGAGAGAAAGTCGACTGATTTTCCCATCTCCTTGGCGGCGTTTGCCAAGGCACCGACGGCGAGTACAACATGTTGGGAGCGATAGCCGCCCGCCTCGTACCATTCGCTCGTCTGTACGATTTTACCTGCAAGGTCGAACACGATCTTCTTTGCGGCGACGCTCATGAAGTAGGCCTCGTTGAACTGCTTGTCATCTTTCTCCCAAGCTTTGGCAATGTCCTTGGCGAACTCGGAGAAGTTCTTCTGAGCCCCGCGGTTCACCATATAGGCCTTGTTCGTCCAGACCATTACGTACTTGGCCAAGTCGGTCTTCGTAAATGTCTGCGTCTTTGGGTACTCCTTAAGGAACTTGTTCTTGGCCGCATGAGTAAGATATGCCTGTGCATCGCGATATGAACCACGAGCCCGTTCATAAAACCACTTCGTGCGATCGAAGCTCCCAGGCTTTGCAGGCGCCATGATGCGTCTCGAGAATTTCGCCATTCTCACGTGGAAGGGGTGGTTTGCGAAGAAGTCGGCAGTGGAGACCTTGTTCTGGCTGTTGGCGTATTCTGAGATGCGCGGAACGAGGTCCTCCGCGGCTTCAGAGCTGACAATGCTCAGCTTCATCTGGACGAAGACCTTGGTCAAGTCGCGCTTCGCCTTATATGCCGCATATACGGAGGCCGTGGTCTGGCCTCCGTTAACCACTTGGAGGTTGTCGAGGCTCGTGATAACGAGGCCCTCGTCTCTTGTTTCAGTCTTGATTGCCTCTGCCGTTGCCGTTATGCCGTTGTTGAAGGAGAAGAAGAGTTCGGGCTCGTTTTCTAGGGTGCGCCGTATCCCCTTGTTCACTTTGCTGCGGGCTTGGAGGAAGACGCGCACGTTTTGCTCTAGGAGCCTAGCGCCCCAGCGGTCGTAGATGCGGGCAAGATCCAAGCCTGGTATGGCAGCAAGGTACACCTGGTTTTTGTCGTTCGGACTGCTTGCCAAAAGGGCTCGCAATGCGCCGTTCGGGAGCTCATTGAAGTCCACCGTAAGGCGCTCTCTCTCACGCCCGGAGGATACGAGGTCTCCGAAGCGGGCGATGTCCCAGACGTTGTATATGATTTCGCGTCCCTCAAAATCATCAACGATCTTGCCGGTGACTCTAGAACTCAGCTTCTTGTTGGTCAGGAGATGGAATTTAACGCGAGAAACCTTGTCCCATCGTGTGTTGATGAGGTCCGCGAGGCCAAAGCCCGGATCGGTCGGTTCGAGGGAGCTCCTGAAGGGGGCCTCGAGGGAACTGGAGAGAAACTTTTGCAGGCGTCGAAAGTCAGCCTCCATTTCGGAGTTGGTAAGCGTCACAAGCTGTGTGTCTTGGTTGAAATCGAGGATGATGAGCCCAAGGGTAGCTTGCCCCTCATCTTGTCCGAGCACGGAATCGAGGGGATCGCCGCAATAGCCATCGACCCTGATTCCGCCTCGCTCGGGTCGATAGAAAGCACGCTCTGCCTCATCGAATTCCCCGGCATCAATGAGATAATCAGTTACGGTGTCAAAGAAGGCATCCTCGAGATACACCCCATAGGCTTCTGCGGTGGTCTTGATATCCTGAAATAGCTCTTCGTAGAATTCCTCGGGTGCGCTCATCCCTTACTCCATTGCTCCTATCGCGGTCGATCTGTCAACGAGGTAATCGTCGCAGTAATCTAAATCGATTTGATATGTGACTCGGCTGACCCCCGGCTTGCAAGATTGGGAATCGATCTTGGGGAAATCGCCATTTACGGTGTAGTAGTAAGTAGCTCCCTCGCTCCATTTGGAGTCAGAGTAATCGTCTTCGTCGAAATAGCCAGCATTTGCGAGCTTGCTGTCAAAGGCTGCAACTTGAAGGGGGGAGTGGATGGCCTTCCTAACGGCGTTTACCACGTCAGTGACGGTAAAACCTTGCTCGTCATCGCTAGTCGTGCTGTTCAATTCTTCTACGTACAAGAACAGCTGTTCGGACGAATTGATGTTTAACTGATCTTCTGAGGAAATGACAATGTTGGGGTTGGCGGAGCTGCGCTTTGACTTGACCTCGATGAACACCTGCCCATAGGCGAAGTCCCTCGGCCCAGCCTCCGGCCCAGTCCATCCGTTCAAGGCGGCACCAATCCCATGAACAGCCAAGGCATCGTGCTGCAGGAAGTGCAGTTCGGCTATGAGCCCCTTCTGGGCTTCGGGAGTGAGCTTCGTTCTCGCGGGGCGGAGAAGAGAGCTCCACCTTTCCAGTCGAAGGACGCACGCCCTGCGGCAGGCATTCTCGCTTACGTCTTGCAGAGATGAGATGACGTCAGCCCCGACTTTGAGGAAGATGTCCTGCATGTCCATGTCAAGGAGCTCGATGACAATACTGCCCTCGTCTCGGTAGTCGTAAACCCCTATGTTTTTGAAGCTCGGAAGCTCAATCGGTTTCCAAGGATTGCAGGTATATTCGACGAGCAAAGCTGGATGCGCGTTCCAACTAATCGCCCAGAAAACTCTCTGCTGCTTGGGGTTATTTTCATCCGCAACCAGCCGGGCAGTGTACTCGCCCTTTGTCGAGGGCACCACCAGTCCACTCCATGGGTATCTAGTCGTCTTCAAAGTCATCGTCACTGTCCTCTTCGTAGTCGGCAGTGATGTTATCGATGGCGACTTGGTTGAAGACGTATTCGACGGGCTTCGTCTGCTTCTCCGTGTAGGGGAAGCTTATGCTCCAGCCAAATAACTCTTCTTGATGGTCCCAAGAGGGCCAATTGCCTGCCTCTGGCTTAACCACGCCCTTCTTGATACGCCTGTCAATTTGACGTTGCGTGTATTTCATAAGGACGGGATGCACGATGAGCAAGGGGTATGTACGGCGCCGTCTGTAGTAGCGGTCAGAGGGGTTGGCTTTGTCGTCGTGGTCTTTGCGGAAGTCCTCTTCGGCAGCCTGAATCTCTTCTGCGCTAAGTCCCTTCTTTTCGACTCCGCGGCTGACAAGACGGTGCTTCTCGCCGGCCACTAGGCAATCAGCCGACGTGTCGCTTCCTGGGTAGCGGATTTCGGATTTAATGAAAACGTCAGGAGCTAGCTTCAGAGCATTTCCTTCGCCCTTGGCGACGAGCACGTCCCACTCTCCAAGTTCACCATCCAACATTCGGTCATCGATATAGTTGAGTACTGGTTTGCTTTGGGACTTTGGCGAGCGTGCGTCTTCATTGACGTAGAGCTTAATGAATTCAATGACAAGCTGGGAAGGCACTCGGCGATAGAACACTTCCTCATCGTCGACATCCCTGTAATCGGCGATGGCAGATAAGAGCTGCTCCACGGCGCGTCTGTTCTCGGCGATTGCCTCACTGCTTCGATCGAAGGCGATGGTTTCGACGAAGCCGTTGTTGAGATCAATTGGTGCGGTGAGCTTGGTTCCAGTGCCCATTTTGTTCCTAGCGGTCACAATGAGCGAGTCGGGGCTCTGTCGGATTCGAAGGCCGTAGTTCTTCGGCGTGCGCTGAACTTGACGCATGTTCCGAAGCTCGTCGAAGAGGTCAGCGGTGGAGTCCGCGACGAACTTGTACCAGCCGGCCGCCTTATCGGACATCCAAATGCGGCACAGGTCCTCGTAGCCGGGGCGGTAACCAAACCAACGTGCCATCTGCATAAGGGCATCATATGCTTTGGCGTTGCGGGAATAGTACGAGACAGCCAGCCCTTCTAAGGTGAGGCCTCGCGAAAGCCTGTATCCTCCCACGGCTATAACATGCTCAGTATGCAGGTCATACTCGAGGCTCTCGGCCGAATCGGTATTGATGATGACGACGTGGATAGTTCTCACCGTTTCATACAAAGCAGGTTGTATCTGCTCCCAGCTGAACTCCGTAGAGCAGGAATACTCGCTTATCCAAGTGTCATATATGAATTGCAGGTCTTCGGAGACACTTAGCGCCTGCTGGGGGTCGAGAGAACCATAGGCCTTTATAGCGTTTTTCAGGTGCTTGAGGTAGTCGTCCACTTGCCAAGCCACGGACTTCTGGGGCTGCTTGTAAGGCGAGACGTTGATCATCATCGTAGAATGCTCGTCACCATCGCCACGAAGCGCTCGAATTGTCGTGGCAAGTAGGAAAGCCCTTACGGCATCTTTGAGCGATTCGGGTATCGCGTCAACTTGGTAATTCTTTTTGTGCTTAGGCGGCAAGACAAGGTCGATATCATCGATAAATCGCAAATGCTTCGGCCTGACGTCGTCGTAGTCTCCGAACACCTTTTCTGCGCCAAAGTAGTCAGAAGATTCCTCGAGCGTATAGATAAAACTGCTCGGGAAAAGATCCTTGCCAAACTCGTCGGTATCAACGGTGGGATCAATAAGTATGTTGGCATAGGGCGTGGCGGTGTATCCGACGTAGCACTTTCTTATGAAATAGTTCAAGATGTTACGAATCTGCCCGTTGATGCGGGTGGGCTCATCTTCTCGCTTTTCACGCCTGTACTTTCCATTAATCGAGGCATTGTCAGCCTCATCATCGATGAGGAGAAGTTGGTCGTCCGGCTGTGCGTTATCTCTCAGCCACTCATACACCTGCTTTAACGAGCTGCTGTTCTTCTTGATAACGAACAGCCAAGGCTCGTTAGTGTGAGAGGTCTGTATACCCCTCAAAGCGTTGGCACGCTTCTTGTTGAAGTCGGCCTCTCTTGAAGTACAAGCGATGGGCCGCCGCCGCGATGCTTTATCCTTTCCTACGCCGACGGGCTCTATGTCTTTCTGCTCAACGATATTGAAACCGGTGAAACCATCTTCGAGCCTCGCCTGTGTCTGGTTTCGAAGTACGTTATGAACGCCCGCCATCACGATGATTATCTTGTATCCGGCATCGGCGGCGCGGGATATCAATCCGATATAGTTAGCAGTCTTTCCGGATTGAACGGACGCGACGACAAGGCCCCTGCGCTCGAAACCCGCCTCAACAGTGGGGTTCGCCATAAGGTCGAGAACGTTCCAAGTATCCCTTTCTATGGTTCGAACGGTGCTCCGAGCCCATTTCTTGTCGCACATGAGGTATTTCTTGTAGCGGTTCCAGTAGTACCAATGACTATGGCTCTCAATCTCATCTTCAGCTTCGGTGAGCCAAGGCTTCACATCATCATCCTTGAAGGAAAATCCGAACTTCTTTCTGATTGATAGCTCAGAGCAGTACTGGTGAACGAGTGTATTTACAGTATCGTCACGGTCGCCGGCCATTCCTGCAAACGCCGGCAGACGAGAGAGGCCGTCGTATAGCTGCTCGTACATATCTCGGACTTCGTCTTCATTTGGCACTTTAGCGCTATTGGCGAAATGCTGTCGCGCGGCGTTGTCAATCTGGTCGATAAGCTCGGTTCTAATCATTGTCATCATTGCTCCTTGATTCCAAGGGCGCCGAGCGTCTCCTGCCATCGAGATTGGAATGGCTCTGCGTAATGCATTATCGAAAGAATTGTCTCGTCGTCACGGCCAGCCTGTTTGAGCGACGAAAAGAAAGTCTTGGCTGCGTCATCAAAAGCCTCATCTTGGAGGGCTGGCAAAGCTACATTCTCTTCGCTGTTCGCGAAGTCGTAGAAAAGCGACTCGGTGGGGAAGGAAGACTCTATGAGTGAGAGCGTAGTGTCGAGCGCCTTGCTGTCGATAGGATCAAGAGAATTCGTCAAGTTTGCAATCACAGGGTGCTTGCGGTTGATTCTGTAGATTCTCTTCTCTCCGTCTTGAACCACATCCCAAGCGGGAAATACATCGGGACTTGTGAGCCTTGTGGCACGTCGCCTGTAGGTTTTCTTGGAGGGGGTTCCGATAGTGGTAATAAGCGATTTAACGCGAGCCCTTACGCCCTCCGGCATTTGGGCGGATACCTTCTTGACGTCAATCTTCCATACCTCATCTTGGTTAACGTCGACGTCTATTTTGACCCGCGTGAGCTGGGTGAGGGCCGTTTTCTTGGCGAGTCCGAACCATGTCCCGTACAGGATGAGCCTCTTGGCACGATAGAGATAGATGCCTTGGCTTTTCAGATAGCCACCATTCAAGCCATAGTATTCGTACTCTTGCTGGGAGTCGTAGTGCGATCGATGTGGCAGGGTGAACGACTGCATTGTGACGCCCGGGCAAATCTGCTCTGCAGGCGAGGACTGCGATGCGTGATGCTTGGTGTTGAAAGGGTCAATTGGGCTCAAGCAAAGGTTGTTCACTTGGATGGATATTCTGTTGAGGCCTCGCTCACCAGCTAGGTAGCGATGAAAGACGAGTGAGAGGTAATCCTGTGCTTCGCTGATAATCCGCGGGTGGTTGACTTTGCCCGACCCTCGTTCCCCCGTGAGCCTATCTAACTTCTCCCAAAGCACCATAGTGCCCGATTCTCCCAGTTCGCCGAAAAACGGGATGTCCTCGGGATTGGTGTGCTCTATGACGCTCCAATTGTTTTGAGCGACAACACGATCGAGGTCCCAAGTAAAGGCCGCTACGTTGTCGTCTCTCCTCGAAATGACCGTAAGACGTCGACATTGAGAAAACGATGCGGTCTTAAGACCAAGCCCGAATCTGCCAAGATCGTTCAATGCGCGCTTCTGTCTCGGGTCGTTTGAACCGAGTCTCATGGCTTGCTTCAAGTCGTCTCTGTCGAGGCCCTCGCCGTCGTCAATAATGCCAATCTTGAACTCAGAGCTAGGAATGGCAAGTATTCGGATGCTGGAAGCGTTTGCGCTGATGGAATTGTCAACAATGTCAGCAAGTGCGCTATTAAAGGAGTACCCAATGTCACGGAGACTCTCGATGAGAATGCTTGGTTCCGGGTCGAGTCGAATGACATTGGAATCCATGATCTCACCTATTTGAAAACATCCCGTCCGACCCTGTCAGGCATGCATGAGCAACCTGAATTAACGATTCATTCTATCATCGATACTGTCAGATAGACCATGAAGAAGGGATCTAAGCCGAAATGTACCGCAAGTTAGCACGACTAGATGCTAACTGGGTTACAGCAAAGTAGGCGGTAGCATTTTTCGATGCAGCTATCCCTTCTTTGACGCATATCCTTTCTAGAAAAGTTGATAAACAAGCGTCAATCTGCTCATTGAATGAAATTGCGCGCCCTCATGTCGATTTGACCAGACTTGTGAGATAGGTGGTACACGGATTCCGGGTGCTTTCCAGACGTTGGGGAACATTCGGAGGCGTAGGTGAGCGTCGAAGTGGTACGGGGATGGCACTCGATTTGCTCATCGAGCGGGAGTAACCAGAACGCGCTGGGACTGCCTAGTTCTGCTGGTCGCCACTTAGTCGGCCTGCAAGGCGCTCATCAGACAGTCGAAGTGGGCGGGGTCTGCCGTGTCGTATTAATCGAACCATGCGTCGATTGCTTCTTGGGGATACAGTCAAGCGGCTCGATGATCAGTTTGGCCCACGGGGGAATCCTGCTGAACTGCCGCCACAGCGTGCTGATCCACTCCGGCCGCTACATGCTCATAGAGGCGCTTGCCTCGGTATGCATACATTGCGGTGAGGAACTCGGGAGCGTTACTCGTGTGGCGCCGTGCATCGAAATCTCTACTAGCAAGGCTGAGCGTGCCGGAGAACATTGTGTGGCGTCAGCCGTTCCCCGGTCCTGGCCTGGGAATCCGCATCATTGGTGACGTGACGCGCGAACGCCTGGAGATTCTGCGCGCCGCGGATCTGATTGCCCGTGAAGAGCTGACCGCTGCCGGGCTGGATCGTGAGATCTGGCAGTGTCCGGTGGTGTTGCTGGCAAATGTGCATTCGGTTGGCGTGCAGGGCGATGGCCGCACCTATGGCCATCCGATTGTGCTGCGCCCCGTGTCGTCCGAGGATGCCATGACGGCCGACTGGTCGCGCGTACCGTTCGATGTCCTGGCCCGCATCTCCAACCGCATCACCAACGCGGTGCCCGAGGTCAACCGCGTTGTCCTGGACGTAACCAGCAAGCCGCCGGCAACGATTGAGTGGGAGTAGCGGGTTAGATTGAGGCTAGATTCCGCTTCATAAATTGATGCGCTACCTTCCGCAATGCGTGCATACCTGTGGCCAGCCATTCGCACACCTCATTGACTGAATCACCAGTCAAATCGGCTGGGCGTGCAACGTTCACAACGCGGGTCGTCTTGTCGAGGTCGCCCTCGTCCCACTCAAACGTACCCTCGAGGAATTCCAGTTCTTTCTCGATGTCGGATCGCCGTGCGAGGACGGGTTTGTAGCTTTCTTCGTCAGAAAAGTGGAGCTGGACGGCCACTTCTTGCCCGCTCAACCGTACTAATGCTGTTAAATCGCACTTTCGCAGACCAATGCCAAATGAGGCCCAGTTATCGCGATTAGGCTCACGTGTCGACGGGTCGCGGAAAGCTTCGGTAAAGCCAGGACGATTCGCACAGTATTCATAGAAACCGTTCCAAAATTCCACCATGGATGCGTCGCGGTGGCTCGTGGCCGCTGCCTCGTCATAGCGTCGGCGAATTTCGCTCAACTTGGGGCCACCGTCATTCAGACGCCAAAAGTCCCATCCGTTTCGTCCTCCAGAACCTCCTTCGAGGGCGATGACGCGGCTAGCCGCTGAGGACGGGTTTGAGAACTTCTCACCGTTACGCAAGATTAAGTCGCCCTTATCGGTGAGTGTCACTGTTTGCGTGAAACGATCAGAAGCGGGTTCCAGCACATCGCCGACATGAAGAAGTCCTGCAGATACGAGGTCATGAATCGTAATGCGCTGTGCTCGTTTGCCTGGCTGTTTTCGCACCACATATCGATCGGCTACATCGGGCGAAACATCAAGGCCTGGCCAGCGCTTGAGCGCAATTGCAGTCAGGTTTTCTGCTCTGTTTCGTATCTCCTCTTCACCCCATGACTCTGCATCTTTCAGTTCTGCTGAGATCGCCATGTATTCGTTGGCGTAACCGCCGATGCAGCGTTCCTTCTTCTCAGTAAAGGTACCGTCGGAAAGTTCGGAATTGTAGGCAGTGACAGTCAAGTTGCCGATGTTGTTGACGAGGGCTTCAAAGCCTTCCTCAGGGGCCTCGCCCAGCGCCTGGCGCCATTCAGAATGAGCAAGCGCATTTTGCGGCATGATGTGCTCAATTGTGTATGAGCCGGATGCGAAATCGTGAGGATCTTTAGGGTGGTGGAAATTCTCAAGATTTGTCAGCAGGAAGAAAGATTTTCTGAAGAGGTAAGAGTCACGCGTGAGTAGTGCATGCGAAAACTCGTCATCTGTTGGAAAACGCCGCGTGGTCCCCGCTGCCATGTATAGCAACGATTGGAAGGCTTCGACGTAATCACCGCCCTCTTCCTGCACCTTATTGAGATTTCCGATAATGCTGGGAAAGAACTTATTCAGCGAATTTGTGGGAGCATCGCAAATTGCTCGCCTCAAGACGTAACTTTCGGTCAGACGAAGCAGGCGGATAAAATCTTCTTTTTCGAAGGCTCCTGCCTCGTAATCTTGATAAAACGACAGGAGGAGCGGATTGAGGACGCTCATATCCAGTGTTGCTATTGTGTCGAAGTGCTCTTTGAGCTGGGGGTCCTCCTCGGCGTGAGAGGTGATTGCCGCGTAGTAGCGAGCAACGTCTTCCATTTCACTGAGAAGGTCGACCATCCGCCCTTTCTTGGCAAACCCGTTTTCGGTGACGTGGCGCTTGAAAATGGGGTACACATCTTTACGCGTGAGCGGTTCAGGCGCATACAGAATGGTCAGATAGTTTCTGATGAATTCATCGAAAACTCTGTCGTATGTGTCTTCGCCAAGGGTCTGCTCAATACGCCGCCAGTGGTTCTGATAGAGCTTTTCTTGTTCGCCTCGGGGTAATCCCATGAGGACAAAGTTTCGGATCAGGTCGGCTGACGAAAGATCTTTACCTGTCGAGTTCATCGATTCGAAAATGAGCTGAGGATTGTCGCGAGTTGCATCCAGAGAAATCGATACAACTTCAAGACGCTGCAGACCATCCCATATTGCATTCGGATTGTCGAGGGCGGCCAGCTTTCGCTCGAAAAACTCCAAGTTGGCAATTAAACGTGATGAGTTGTTGACGACTCGATAGTCCTCGTCCACTAAATGCTCGAGCAACGAGATAAGGGTAGCTCGATCGCCCTGAGACAAAAGCAGCTTGTAACGCTCGTCACCATGCCTGTCGTCATCTATCAGGTACCCCTTGTTGACCAGCCTAGAGTAGGAAAAGTTTAGCTTTTCGTCAGGGTTGTTCTTAGCGTATCGAGCCAGCGCAATCATGAGGAGTACGACAGTTGTGACTCGCTGCTGACCGTCGATTAAGAGGAGCGGCGTCACCTCCGACATCACACCATCTTGGATCCACACAATAGAACCGGTGAAGTGCTTATCATCTGGGCGCTTTCCAACCGACAACACGTCTTCCCACAATTGTTCGCATTGCTCCTCGTCCCACGAGTAGGGGCGTTGATAGACAGGAATGACGAAACGTAAGTTCCGGCTTGTCACAAGCCCGATGAGCGAACGAGCCGATGCGTTCATAGTCATGAGAGCGGGCGCCTTTCGCCGAACAGTTCTTTGAGGCACTGTACCGCACGGCGGCGTCTTAGTGGCATTGAGCTGTGCGAAGAGGCAGTGACTTTTCTAGAATGTCTCGCAGACCAGCCGCCTTTGACACGACAAGTAAGACTGCGCGATGAACGTCATGCAAGAACGACATGCCTCGAGCGGCTCCACGAATTTAATCAGCTGCGTCCATCCGAACAGGTCAAACGCCAGGCGATGATGAAGGAAATGTTCGCTGAAATAGGGGAGAACTGCTACATTGAGCCTCCGTTCTACGCGAACTTCGGCGGCAACATCTACGTCAACTTCAACTTCACCTGCGTAGACGACACACATATTTACGTCGGTGACTACACGATGTTCGGCCCGAACGTCACCATCTCAACAGCGGGACCCCCGATTATCCCGGAGCTTCGTCGAAAGGGCTACCAGTACAACATGCCGGTTCGCATCGGCTCAGGCTGCTGGATCGGTGCGGGTGTCAATATCCTGCCTGGAATCAATGACCGCGACAAGGAGTTCCACTTCAAAGATCGCCGCATTGACTACGCGCAGCTAAACGGAAAATAGGAAGCCGCCCTACTGGCTTAAATATGACACACATCACTTAAATTGTGTCCCGTTAAGTGGTGTTCGTGGGACGCAGGTGCACATGCCATCCCTCATAATAGAACACATGTTCGATACTTGTGTGTGTGCAGGTGCACCCGACGGAGGCGGTTCCGCCAGTGAGCTTGATGCTGCCATCGAGCAGGTGAACGCACTGCGCGAGGCAGATGCCCGCTGGCGGAAAGCTGAAGCTGAGCGCGCCCGCATGATCGTCGACACGATTCTGACGGTCACTGCCGCGCTCAAAGGAGAGCAGGCTCTTGTGCCGCGCTCAAGCAGCGGCACCCCGCTCATTGCCGAGTTCGCCCATCTCGAACTTGCTGCCGCTTTAGGATGCTCACCCTCTCAAACATTGCAGGAACTCTACTCGCTGCTTGGTGTCCGCTTCCGCCTCCCGAGACTGTGGGACCGCGTCATGGATGCTGAAATCCCCGTCTGGAAGGCCTGCCATGTTCACTCGCTGACGTCCACACTCAGCGAATCCCAATGCGCGACGCTCGATGAACTGCTCGGACAGGTCGGCTCATGGAACCAGGGGCGCATCACCCGTCACGTGAACCTTCTGATCGCCCGCGTTGCCCCGCAGATGATCGGAGTGCGTGCAGAACTTGCCGAGCGTGCCAGACGCGTCGTGTTCGACATGGACGAGGGAGTCGGCAGCGCCTATATGCATGCGCAACTCGCCATTACAGATGCCCTCCATCTTGACCGCACCGTCGCAAGTCTGGCATCTGCGCTGGCCGCCTCGCATCCAGATGGGTCGGTTGATGAGCGGCGCTCGCGTGCACTCGGCTTGCTGGCGAACCCCGAGCAGGCGGGGGCACTGTTAAATGGACGTGAAGCGAAAACTGAGCGCAGAGCTGAGATCGTTGCTCATATCTACCCGGATTCGCCGCACTGCGCGAGTATTGACGATGGCGGTGCTGTTCCAGTCGCGCAACTCGCATCCATGCTTGCGCATACTCGGGTCACGATTCGCCCCGTCCTTGACTACTCATCGCTGCATGCCGGTGACCGGCACGATCCGACACCGACGATGCGCAGGGTACTGCTTCAGCGTGAACCGTTCGAGGTATTCCCCTACTCGAACACGCCCTCAACCTCGTGCGACCTGGACCATACGGTCCCATATGAGGAAGGTGGCTCGGCTGGGCAAACAAATCTGGCGAATCTGGGTCCACTGTCGCGAAGTGTTCACCGTGCAAAAACGCATGCAGGTTGGGACCTCGACCAGCCAGAGCCTGGTGTGTACCAGTGGACAACTCCACTCGGCTTCCGGTACGACGTTGTCAACGGAATTACCCGCTATCGCGGACATATGCCGCCTCAAAGGGAATGAGCGGCAAACGCGGCGGGTTCGTTAGGATCGGTTCAGAGGAATAAGCACGTCACCACAGTGAAGGAAGTGACCGGTCCGGTGTCGAAGAAAAAGAAGCGCGAATGGCCACCAGCTGCGCAACCGCTCGAAGGTCATGTGATCGACAACCACACTCATCTGCCTCTGTATGAGGAACAGATTCCTCGCGCTGAGGGAATCAGGCTGGCGCTTGACGAACAGCTCGAGCGCGCTCAGCAGGTCGGTGTGCGCGGACTCATCACCTCTGCCTGCGAAATCCCTGACTTCGACGGATCGATGCAGCTTGCGCGTGAAGGCGCGCCTGGCCTTGCGATACGAGTGGCGCTTGCGATTCATCCCAACGAAGCAGCATTGCATGCCGGGATTGCTGAACCGTCGCCAGATGGCCTCGTCCCGCACGTTGAACAGCACCACGTTCCGCTGGACGAAGCACTCGCGGAGGTTGAACGGCGTCTGAATGACCCGGTCGTCGTTGCCGTCGGTGAAACCGGACTCGACTACTTCCGTACAGCCGATGCCGGCAAACAAGCGCAGGCGGAATCATTCCGCGCGCACATTCGACTCGCAGCCGCGGCAGGCCTGCCGTTGCAAATTCATGATCGTGATGCGCATGAAGACACACTCGCGATCCTGAACGAAACCGCCACGGCCGACCAGCTCATCGTCTTTCACTGTTACTCCGGCGACGCGGCAATGGCGCGCGAACTGGCGAAGAACGGGTGGTATGCGTCATTTGCCGGCAATATGACGTATCCGGCTAACGCCCACCTTCGTCAAGCGCTGGTCGAACTTCCGCCCGAACTCGTGCTGGTCGAAACCGATGCGCCCTATCTCACAGCAGTGCCGTGGCGCGGTCATCCGAACGCGACTTACTCAATTGTCCACACTGTGCGGGCAATTGCCGAGCTATGGAACGTCGACGAAGCTACTGCGTGTGACCGGTTGTGGCGCAGCACGACGCGCGTATACGGCGCATGGGCATAAGGGCTGGACGCAACCACGTGCGACGGCGAAAAGCAAACGCGACGCATGTGAGATGTGCGACGTCGGATGTCACGTTTGGGTAAAACCTATTAGTGTGGCACCAGTCAGTCCGTCTGTCCGACGGAGCCGAACGACCTCAGGACACTTGTGAATTTGGAATTCTCACCGAGCCGACGAACCGTTATCGCAGCCGCATCCGCCGCATCGCTCGCAGTTGTGGGCGTGGCCGGAGTGGGCGCAGCAGCAGCACACAACACCGTGACCCTCGAGGTCGACGGAGTCTCGCAGCCCGTCAGCGGATTCTCCCGCACCGTCTCAGACGTCATCAATGCTGCAGGCGTTGAAGTCAGCCCTCACGATCTGGTCGCACCGGCGATGGGCGAGGGAGTATCCAACGGTGACACCGTCGTTGTACGGACTGCATCGCCGTACACGGTGGATCTGGACGGGAACCAAGTGGAACTGTGGTCCACAGCAGGATCAATGGCCGATTTACTGGACGAATTCTCCCAGCACGGCACAGCGATCATCGCCGCTGACCGATCCTTTGCCCGTGCCACATTGCCGCTGGCAGCGCCCGGCGAACGCATCAAGGTTGAGGTAGACGGCAAGACCCTTGACACAGCTGCCGAAACCGGTGACGACACGGCTTCAATCCTGGCTCGCTTGGGCGTCACAACAAGCCCGTTGGACCGCGTGAAGCTGGAAAACCGCGGCGGCACCATCACGATCATCGTGACACGAGTTGAGCGCGGCTACCGCACGCAGACCGACGCAGTGCCGTTCCAAACTGAAGAGCGAAAAGACGACACCCTGATTGAAGGAACGACGTCGGTTATTCAGGAAGGCAAAGACGGCTCGGTGACGACCAAGTACTTTGAGGAAAAAGTCGGCGGAGAAATCGCCGTGTCGGCAGCCGTATCGACCAGCAAGACCGACCCGCAAAGCAAGATCGTCGCGGTGGGAACGAAGAAAGCGGCCGCCCAACAGAGGACGACAGCCTCCACGCCGACTGCAGCTCCCGCAACCACTGCTGGTTCGGACGTGTGGGCCGCGTTGGCTCAGTGTGAATCCGGCGGAAATCCGGCGACCAACACGGGCAACGGATTCTACGGCATGTACCAGTTCACTTTGCCCACGTGGCAATCGATGGGCGGCACCGGCCTGCCCTCGGACGCATCGGCAGCTGAACAAACTGCCCGCGCTCAGGCACTGCAGGCGGCAGCTGGATGGGGCCAGTGGCCAGCATGCGCGGCAAGCCTCGGACTGTACTGAGCGCGCAACTCACCACAATTTTCCGGTCCGACTCCACAAATAGTCACAAAACGGTTACGGTAGGAACAGCCGATTGGAAGGAGCCTGCCGTGACCCCGCGACGCATCATTGCCACAGCAAGTGCAGCGTCACTAGCAGTAGCCGGCATCGCGGTTGGTGGTATTGCTCAGGCTCGTCACACAGTGATGCTCGAAGTCGACGGAGTCAGTCAGCCTGTCACCGTGTGGGGCGGCACAGTCTCCGACGCGCTCGCCAGCATCGACGTACAGGTCGGTGAACACGACCTGATCTCGCCCACACCCAGCGAAAACATCGCGTCAGTTGACCATGTCGTTGTGCGCACGGCCAAACCCTACGACCTGACGATCGACGGCGAAGAACGCACCGTATGGTCGACGTCCAGCTCAATTGACACGATCCTGGCAGATGCCGACACCTACGGATCCACCGTGGCGATAGGCGCGAGCCGCTCCTCGATGCGAGCCGAACTTCAACCGCTCGTGTCACGCGCACGCACACTGCCAGTCATTGAAACAAACGGCAACGTGATCCAGAATGTTGCCGTCCGGGCAGGCCAGGACATACGACACGTCATTGAAAACAACGGAATCAAGCTGTCGCCGCTGGACCGGGTCACCCTCGAATCGGCAAACGGCGAACTGTCCGTGCGCGTCCAGCCCGTCACCCGCGGACGCGTCAGCACAGACACCCCGGTGAACTTCTCGAAAGAAGAACGCAAGTCCGACGCACTGTTCGAAGGCGAACGCATCGTTGAACAGGAAGGCACACACGGTGCCAACAGCTCTGTGGTGTGGCAGGAAACAGTCGACGGCGAAGTGACCTACTCAGCCGTGCTGTCGGCCGACAAGAAAGCGGAACCGCGACCGGAAATCGTCACCGTCGGCACCAGGAAAGTCACGCCCGAAGCTCTCCTGGCCGCCGGCATCGATCCGAAAGCCCAGTTGGAAGAAGGCACTGAATCAGATGGCCGCAAGTCCGTACGATTCCGAGCCAAACCCGGTGACATCTCAAGCCAGGCCGAACTCGATGAGATTCGCGGCATCGCTGAAGCCGAAGGGCTGACGATCAGCTCGACACCGACCGGAACATACTCGGGCGAAGATCCGCGCGGCATCGCGCAGCACATGATGAGTCAGCGTGGCTGGTCAGACAGTGAATTCCAGTGCCTGCTGACATTGTGGGACCGCGAATCGCACTGGAACCCCTATGCCGCTAACGCCTGGTCAGGCGCCTACGGTATTCCGCAGGCTCTCCCCGGATCGAAAATGGCATCTGCCGGTGCTGACTGGCAGACGAATCCGGCCACGCAGATCACGTGGGGCCTGGGATACATCGCCGGCCGCTACGGAACCCCATGCGGCGCGCTCGGGCATTCCAACTCCGTCGGTTGGTACTGATCCGCGCTCACGCGATACCCTCGTGACGTGAACGAAACAGACGAACGATCCGCGCTGCTGGGACCTGCCGAGATCCACGCAATCGCGGCTGCCCTCGACATTCGCCCGACCAAAGTGCTGGGGCAGAACTTCGTGCACGACGGCGGAACCGTTCGACGCATCGTGCGAGCAGGTGGCGTAGGGAGAGATGACCACGTGCTTGAGGTCGGGCCGGGACTGGGATCGCTCACACTGGCCCTCCTGGAAACCGGCGCACATGTCGATGCGGTCGAAATTGATCCACGCCTGGCTCGTGCGCTGCCGGAAACCGTTCGAGCCCGCATGCCCGAGGCAACAGAGCGCCTCACCGTCACCTGTATGGATGCGATGAAAGTGACGCCGGACGAGTTGGGCGACGCTGCGCCCACCAAACTTGTCGCCAATCTGCCATACAACGTGGCTGTGCCGGTACTGTTGCGACTGCTCGAACGCTTCGAAACGCTGCGCGATGTCCTGGTTATGGTGCAGGCTGAGGTTGCCGACCGCCTCGTCGCCGGGCCCCGCTCACGAACCTATGGTGTCCCTTCCCTGAAAGCCGCGTGGTACGGCCACGCTGAACGAGCCGGAAGCATCGGGCGCGCCGTGTTCTGGCCGATTCCAAACGTTGATTCCGCACTGGTGCGGCTCACCAGGCGCGATGAGCCGTTGGGTGACGCTGTCCTGCGCGACGCCACATTCGATGCGATCGACCGCGCATTCGGGCAACGACGCAAGACTCTGCGCGCAGCCCTACGGGACTGGGCGGGATCGGGGGAAGCGGCCGCCGACCTTCTCACCCGTGCCGGCATCGACCCGCAGGCACGTGGCGAAACGCTGTCCATCGACCAGTTCGTCGACCTCGGCAGGCTTATCGTCGCCGCCAGACACGATCCCTCCACGCCCGAGGGAGCCTACGCCTCCACACGAAACGGAGAGGCACATGCGTGAAGCTCAGGCCAGCGCCCCGGGCAAAGTCAACATGCTGCTGCGCGTCGGCGCGCCGGAAAAAGACGGATATCACCCGCTGATCAGCGTGTTCGAGGCGCTCGACCTGCGTGAAACCGTCACAGTGACAACGGCTCGCACCCCCGGAATCGCGGTATCGACAACCGTGTACACGCCAGAGGGCGAGGTAGACGGTCAGGCAAGCGCCATGATGAACGAGCTCGACCCGCACCGGCACTTGGCGGCACGAGCCGCGCGTACCCTGCAGCGCCTGGCGCAAAGCGGCCCGTGGGCATCAACCGCGGCAGGCGTGAGGATTCACGTTGATAAGCGCGTGCCGATTGCCGGTGGAATGGCCGGTGGGTCAGCGGATGCGGCAGCCACCCTCGTCGCCTGCAACGAACTGTGGGAATTAGGACTGGACGCAGATCAGCTCCAGGCGGTCGGCCGCACGCTGGGCGCGGATGTGCCGGCCTGCCTAGTCGGCGGAATCGCGCTGGGAACCGGGCACGGCGACCATATGCAGGTCCTGGACAGCGAACATGAACACCTGTGGGTATGCGCAACCGCCCACGAAGGTTTATCGACGCCGGAGGTTTTCAGGCGGTGCGATGAGATGGGTGAATGGGCCGAACTCACCCGGCCAGACGAACAGACGCTCGCCGCACTCACCGCCAGTGCGCGCGAGGCGGCACCGTACTTACATAACGACCTGGCAGCGGCCGCGTTCACACTGCGACCCGAACTGGCCGACACGATTGAGATCGGACGCGAAAGCGGCGCGCTCGCGGTGATCCTGTCCGGATCGGGGCCAACAGTTGCAGCCCTCGTTGCCGACGAACGCGCCGCTGACAGCGTGGCCGCAGCATGGCGTGAGGCTGATCAGGTTGATCGGGTCATCACCACGCGCGGCCCCGCCCACGGCTCAGTGGCGTCTGCGAACTGACAGTGCGCACGCTCCTGCGCCCAGCGCTCCAAGTGCTGTGAGTGCGAGGATCGGTGCAGACGAGCCGGTCGCGCTGAGGCGAGGCGGCTTGTCGGCCTGAGGACGCTCGCCAGTCGTGGGCGATGTAGGCGGTACGGACGGTTCAGCCGGTTCCGGCGGTTCGACTGGCGTCGCCGCCTCTTCGCCGCCAATCGTGTACACCTCGTAGCGCGCAGCACTCCACGGTGCCGAACCATCGCGCGGAGTCAGCTCAACCGTGATACTATCGACGTTCTCAGTGATGGCGCGGGGGATTTCGAACGTGTCCTCCAGCCACTGATGAGTCTGATTGGCCAGGGGCTGCAGCCACGTGCCGACATGCATGCCGTTCACGGCCACATCGACGCTTTGATAGCCACTCGACTGGTCCGACATGCGATGCAGGCGTACACCCTGATTCGACTTCTTGACTGCCGCGGTGAAAGTGATCGGATCAGCCGAGTCGCGCAGAGAATCGGTCACGCTGACCGTGTCATCGTTGCCTTCGAATGTGCTGGTCAGGGAGCGCGGTTCGCCGCCACCTGAGTACGCGTGAGCCGCCTCGCTGTCCACGTCGGTGATGTTGAGTGAATCAGTAAGGGTCAGTACAGGCGCAGCCGCGTGGCCGTACCAGAAAGCGGTCGAAGAGTATTCAGCTGGATGGCGATTATCCGGCCCGTGCTCCAATCCGGCGCTGATCGAGCTCTGGAAATCGATCGCATCACCGATCAGCAGTCGGTAGGCCGAGTCGCACTGATAGTCACAGCCGTACGTTCCAGCGATCTTCTCCAGTGGCGCACCGTTGGTAAATGCGGAGAACGGTCCGTAATCGAAATACCAGCCACCCTCGTAGAAATCTTCACTGCCGGTGCCGTGCCACTGTGGGGTGCGCAGCCCGTCAACGTAGATGCGCTCATCGCCTTCCAGGTAGCCGCGAACGTTGCCGTCGCCCTGTGACGAGGACATGGTGTGGCTGACTCCCATGAAGCGGCCCTGGCCTTCAGTTGAGAGGAACACCCAGTCGCGCCCGTCTTCGGTCGGACCCGCGTGGTGCGTGGCGTAGAAATATCCGAGGGAGGGGACCGGTCCGCTCAAACGCTCGGCCACACTCGCATCCGCGTTGAATGTGACATCGCACGTACCGTTGTTCAGCGTGTACTGAGAGTTGTTGACCAGTGAGATCGTCATCGTCTTGCCGAACGGCATCGGCCACCACGACGAATATGTCCCTGTTTCGGGATCGACACCGAACATCAGCGAGGTAACGGGCGCCTGACCCAGACCGGTACCGAAGAATTCTCCGATCGGCGCGTCGACGGTCAACTGGCCGTCGGCGTGGATCTGGATATGTGTATTCGTCAGGAAATCGTCGGACGCCGCGATTTGCTCGGCGTCAGCGGGGTTTGTATTTTCGCGCGCATAGGTCCGGTCTCCGTGCCAACGTTCGTTCACGATCGAATAGTTGTGAGCTTGTTCAGAGGCGCGCGATTCGTCGGTTCCCTCGCCAACGTCGACTTCATCGGTCCGGATCATGTCGCCGCCCACCTTGGAGTCGACGAAGTAGCGGAATTCGTTGAAGTCGTTGCCCGCAGAGATGAACTCGTTGGTGATGCGGATCGATGACTTGCCTGCGGTGGCGTCGGCGGGCAGTTCAACCGATTCTTCGCGCCACACCCCTGATTTGCCTTCAGTGCCATCCCACTGGCCGGCCTGCGTGCCGTCAACCAGGATACGTGCCTTCTGATCAGGTGAAATCGGGTCATAACGGCGCGTGAGCGTGACACCCTCGTTCGCGGGATCAATCGCCACGGTGAAGCTGGTCGAATCTTTCGTTGCGCGACCGTCATCGTTCATGCGCTCAGGTGCCGGCGCGCCCTTGAGGCCTGGCAGACCAAGGGTGAAGGCCTGGACCATTCCGGGTTCATCCAGCGTCGCGATTGTTGTGGATTCGCCCGGAGCAAGACTGAAGTCTGCGTGCAGGTTCGGCTCATTGACGAGGGAGGCCGGCGACTCCGTGCCCCATGTCTTGGTCTGTTCGAGCAGGTCGGTGGGCACGTTGGAGGGATCGAAGGTCGAAATGCCGTCAGCGGTGGCGAACGAGCGGTACGACACGTGGTAGAAGAACGGATTGTTCTGCACCGTGACGCGCATGGATTCGCGGTAGGGCATGGGGATCTTGATGTACACGCCACCGGAGGTTTGCATCTTGTCGGCGACGAACGGATAGATGAACGGTGCGCCGGCTTTACCTTCGACAACGTCCTGGAACGGTGCATTGAGAACGACTGTGCCGTCGAGTTCGATGATGATGTTGCCGGCCTTGGTGACGTCGCCACGATCCCACGTTGACCAGATGGATTGGATTTCGCCGGCGCCTGTGGCTTCTGCCAGCACGCATCCTTCATCGGTGGTGCGCAGGCAGGAGTACTTTCCGCTGAATCCGTCGTGGTCGTTGCCGCCTTCGCGATCAAAGCTTGAGAACTGGCGGCTCTGCGTGCCGGTGCTCAGTTCCGGAAGGCGAGTGATGCCAGTGTAGGTTTGCCAACCTGTTGCGGGATTTTCGTCGGGTGGCGCTGCCTGGGCGAGTCCGCCGATGCTGAGCAGCAGGGCTGTTGACGCGGCCAGTGCGATCTTTCCCGGTCGAGAGAGATGATTCATCATTGATCCTTGGGTCGAGTGGCGGCATCGCCACTTCGTTTTCGGGCAAAATCAGCTTAAATGGAGCAAAAATGAGTGTCAAGCGATTGTGCATAGTAAATGTTATGTGATATATAGGTTATAGTAATACTAATGTCGCTAAACCGTTACTTGTGAAATCGTTGAGTCGTCTAAACAGCTGGTATACGGTGTGGAGATCAATCTAGGCGCTTGACATCAATGGCGAATCGGAGGCGCGTCGTGACTGTACCGTTGCTCGAAATGCACCATATCGGGAAATCTTTTTCAGGAGTGCGAGCACTCGACGATGTGTCGTTGCGCCTGGGCGCCGGTGAAGTTGTGGCACTGCTGGGAGAAAACGGAGCAGGCAAGTCCACGCTGATCAACGTGCTCTCTGGAGTCTTCAACGACTACGACGGTCACATCAAGGTCGACGGAGAGCCGGTCACGCTGCATAGCCCCAGCACCGCACAACAGCTGGGGATTTCCACCATCCACCAGGAACTGAACCTCGTCCCCGACATGTCAGTGGCAGACAATATCTGGCTCGGACGAGAACAGGCGACCGGAGGGTGGGTCAAGAAACAGCGCACGATTTCGACGGCCCGGGATCTGCTGGCGCGAGTCGGGCTGGATCTAGATCCTAGAAAGTTCGTGCGTCAATACCGACTGGCAGAACAGCAGCTCATTGAAGTGGCAAAGGCGATGAGCCTGAACACCCGAATCCTGATCATGGACGAACCGACGTCGGCGCTGGCAGATGCTGAAGTTGAACGCCTGTTCGAGGTTGTCAGGTCACTTGCATCCGAGGGAGTCGGCATCATCTACATCTCTCACCGTCTGGAAGAACTCGAAGAGATTGCTGACCGGGTCGAAGTGCTGCGAGATGGACAGTTCATCGGTGAACGCGAGATGAAGGACGTCAGTCGATCAGAACTGATCCACATGATGGTGGGTCGTCCGATCTCGGAACTGCACCAGCGTCCCGAGGAAACCGGTGCCCGCGCCGAGGGCGGCGAAGCCAGACTGACGGTGGAGCACCTCTCCCTCATGCCCAATGCGCGCGAGTCGCGGGCAGCGCTGCACGACATCTCGCTGTCGGTTGAGCCCGGCGAAGTGCTGGGAATCGCCGGCCTGATGGGAGCTGGCCGCTCAGAAGTACTCGAATCCATTTTTGGAACACCCCCATCCTCGGACATGATCGGTCAGGTCACCCTGAACGGCAAGGCGCTGACCAAACGGTCGCCCGCACGCAGTATCGACGCCGGGATTGCCCTGGTATGTGAAGATCGAAAACTGCAGAGCCTGATCCTGGGAAACTCCGTGCGCTTCAATATGACGCTCCCCGCCCTGTCGGATTTTGCCGGCATAGGCGGATGGGTGAAGAAAACTCGAGAAAAGAAGGCGAGCGAGGAGCAGGTCCAGACCCTTGGGGTGAAGACCCCGTCGATGGATGCGTTCATGAGCACCTTGTCGGGTGGAAACCAGCAGAAAGTCGTCCTCGGAAAATGGCTGCTGACCAACCCGGAAGTGATCTTGCTCGATGAGCCGACACGCGGTATCGATGTCGGTGCGAAAGCAGAAATCTACGAACTTGTTGCGCAGCTGGCATCGCAGGGAGTGTCGTTCATCGTTGTCTCGTCAGAGCTTCCCGAATTACTGGGAATGTGCGACCGAATCGTGGTGTTGTGCGAAGGAAAAATCACTGCTGAATTTGACGCCGGCACAGCCACTCAGGAAGACCTACTCACCGCGGCAATGCCGATTCAAGGGCAGGCAGTCAGAGAGGATGCGCCCGCCGTCGATGCCATCGAAACTGCTAAATAGTGAAGGAGAACAACCCCATGAGCACACAGTCGCAGCGCGGATCGGGTGCGGTCGTGCAGCGCAAGAAATGGCTCCTGATGTTGAGCCAGTCCCAAGGCTATATCGGCCTTCTCCTGATCGTCCTGATTGGACTGTGGAGCCAGGGAGGGCGCTTCGCGGACATAGGAAACCTGACGAACGCCATTGGGTACTTCGCTCCGCGAGGCATCCTGGCGGTGGGAATGACTCTGGTCATTATCACCGGCGGCATCGATCTGTCGGTGGGCGCAGTCATGGCAGTCGGTTCAACCACGTCAGCATGGCTGCTGACGGAAATGAACTGGCCGGTGATCGCGATTGTTCCCACGTCAATGGCTGTGGGCGCCCTCTTCGGCATCATCAGCGGTATCGGCACCGCGTACTTAAAGATCCAGTCGTTTGTCATGACGCTGGCCATCATGACGATCGCACGAGGCTTTACCCGCGAGTTCTCCCATAACGTGTCGATCGGAACGAATGTGATCGGACCGGACGGGGAGGTGGCTCCGGGATCTCAACAGTTCCGAATGCTGGGGACGCCAGGCGAAACGCTGTTCCCTATACCGTTAATAGGGTATTTCCCTGTGCTGGCGCTGATCGTGGTCATTATCCTCGTCCATCTGCTGCTGTCACGCACGACGTTCGGGCGGCACGTGTACGCGGTGGGCGGCAATCCCACCGCGGCGCGCCTGTCGGGTGTGAACGTCAAAGCAGTGCTCGTCATTGTCTTCATGATCTCTGGTTTGCTGTGCGGCCTGGCCGGTCCGATTAACGCGGCTTATAACGCATCAGCAGATCCTCAAGCCGGCATGACCTATGAGATGGACGCGATTGCAGCCGTCGTCATCGGTGGTGCGAGCCTGGCTGGCGGCCGAGGCACAGTGATCGGAACGTCGATCGGCGCATTGATCCTGACCCTGCTCGACAACGTGCTGGGCCTGAACAACTTCAGTGCCAACTGGCAGATGATCATTAAAGGCATCATCCTCGTGGTCGCCGTTGTGATCCAACATCCCGACCTCATTCCCAACGCTGCGGCTCGCCTGAAACGACGAACCGCGCATCCTGTTAAGGCATCCTCGACGCCACACGCGAAGGAGTAGGCCGAGGGGGAAGTCCACACCAAGGTAAACACAACACTAAGAAAGCGAAGGAGCTCTCATGACAATCACGCGACGCAAACTACCGGTACTCCTGGCGGGTGCCCTGGTTGCCGCAGCATCGCTCGGCGCGTGCGCAACCAACGATCAGTCGACATCCGGCTCACAGGCAGATGAAGGCGCATCGAGTGCCACAACTGATCAGAGCAGCGCGGCTGGCGCAAGCGACGGACGTCTGCTGCCCGAAAAGGACAAGTACGTCATCGGGTACTCACAGGCCAACAACGCTGAGCCATACCGTGCGCAGATCAACGCACAGCTGGAGTATTACATCGGGCAGGAATCGAACCTTGAGTTGCTGCCGATTGCTGACGCTCAGCAGGATTCCTCACGTCAGGTGAGTCAGGTCCAGCAGTTCATTCAGCAGGGCGTTGACATTCTGATCGTCTCGCCTAACGAGTCTGACCCGTTGACCCCGCCAGTTGAGCAGGCATGTGAAGCAGGTATCCCGGTGATCGTGCTGGACCGCGCTGTGAACACGGACTGCATCACCTCCTTCATCGGCGGTGACAACGTGGCAATCGGTAAGGCCGCAGGTGAACTGGCACTCCAGCTTCTGCCTGATGGCGGCAAGGTCGTCGAGCTGCGAGGCATTACCTCGAACCAGCCTCAGATCGACCGCGACCAGGGCTTCCGTGACGCAATCGCTGCGAACCCGAAGATCGAGATCGTCAAGGATCAGGACGCAAAGTGGATCAAGGAAGAGGGCACCAAGATCATGCAGCAGTGGCTGCAGTCCGGTGAAGACATTGATCTGGTCTACGCGCACAATGACCCAATGGCGCTGGGCGCCTACCTGGCTGCGGCAGGTGCCGGCAAAGCCGACGACATCAAGTTCATCGGTATTGACGGCCTCGCAATTCCTGACGGTGGCATTCGAGCCGTTCAGGAAGGCCAGCTTGCAGGTACCTTCATCTATCCGACAGGTGCCAGGGAAACAGTCGACACCATTTTGGCGATGATCAAGGGCGAGCCGGTCGAGGCCAGGCAGGTCCTTGAAACCACCCCGATCACACCTGAAAACGCTGCCGAACAGTACGAGCTGAACGACTTCTCCAACAAGAAGTAAGAGAGCTTGTACGAGGCCGGCGCCGAGGAACTCCCCGGCGCCGGCACAAGAGAGGCAGAGCGTGGAAGATCACGAGTAGTTACCTCTGATCTTCGAGCTCCTCGGACAGCTCCAGCCACTGTGCTTCGAGCTGGCCAACCTCGTCCTCAACTGCGCGAACCTGATCCGCAAGGTCCTGTAACCCCACGTAGTCAGTCGGATCATGGTCTGCCATCTGCGCTTTCAGATCCTCGTCCTGGCGTGTCAGGCGGTCCATCTTTCGCTCCAGCGCTGACAGCTCTTTTTGTGCAGCGTAGGCGCGAGCGCCGGAATTCTCGGTTTCCTCCTCAGGAGGTGATGGTTCCGCGGGCTCAGTCTGGCCCTGGATCTTCAGGTACTGCTCGACCCCACCGGGCAGATGGCGGAACGTGCCGTCAATGATGGCGTATTGCTGGTCGGTGACGCGCTCAATCAGGTACCGATCGTGCGACACAACCAGCAGCGTGCCCGGCCACGTGTCGAGGACGTCCTCCAGGGCGGTCAGCATATCGGCATCGACGTCGTTGGTCGGCTCGTCCAGAATCATGACATTGGGTTGGTCAAGCAGGACGAGCAGAATCTGCAGCCTGCGTTTCTGCCCGCCCGACAGTTCTCCGACGCGCGCTGACAGATGCTCGTGGCGAAATCCGAGGCGCTCCAGCATCTGCGCTGGAGTGGTGTCTTTACCGTCCACGACGAACGTTGTTCTGGTGCGGCCAAGCACTTCGCGCACGCGGTCACCCGAGATCTCATCCAGCTGCGAAAACTGCTGGTCGAGCACTCCGATACGAACAGTCTTACCCTGACGTACTCGCCCCGACGTCGGCTTCAGTGCACCGCTGATGACGTTGAGCAGGGTTGACTTGCCCGCACCGTTCGGGCCGAGGATAGCGCTGCGCTCTCCGGGTGCGATCCTCCACGTCACGTCGCGCAGAACCTCGTTCGTTTCAAACGAAACCGACACGTCCAGCAGATCCACCACCTGTTTGCCCAGGCGTGCCACAGATAGCCGCTGCAGTTCAATCGGGTTGCGCACCTGCGGTACGTCAGCGATCAGCTCATTCGCCGCTTCGATACGGAACTTCGGCTTGGACGTGCGCGCCGGCGCTCCGCGACGCAACCAGGCAAGTTCCTTGCGCATCAGGTTATGGCGCTTCGCTTCGGTCGCAGCCGCGATCCGGTCACGTTCCACACGCTGCAGGACGTACGCTGCGTATCCGCCTTCGAACGGTTCAACCGTTGTGTCATGCACCTCCCACATGCGGGTGCACACCTCATCAAGGAACCACCGATCGTGCGTCACAACGATGAGCGCACCGTCGCGCGGACTCCACCGGTACTTGAGATGGTCAGCCAGCCACGCGACCGCCTCGATGTCCAGGTGGTTCGTTGGTTCATCCAGAATCAGCACATCCCACTCGCCCACAAGCAGGCGCGCAAGATCGACGCGTCGGCGCTGTCCACCTGAAAGATCACCGACGAGGGAATCCCATGCGATATCCGAAGCCAGTCCAGAAATAATGGATCGGATATTCGCGTCGGACGCCCACTCATACTCCGGGCGATCTCCCACTAGTGCTTCTTTGACGGTGTGAGACGGATTCAGACGATCAGACTGGCTGAGGTATCCCAGGCGCAGGTCGCGACGATGAGTGACGCGACCGCTGTCAGGTGTGATCTGGCGGGTCAGTAGCCGCAAGAGTGTGGATTTGCCGTCTCCGTTGCGGCCCACCACGCCGATTCGGTCGCCCTCGTCAACTCCGACGGTGACCTGATCAAGGACGACGGTCGTGGGGTATTCCATATGCAGGTTGTCTGCGCCGAGAAGATGTGCCATATCGGCACATATGGTACGTCAAAATGCGCTGGTGAGGAGACCCCAGAATCCCCATATCAATCGAGATGATGTGAGTGTGGGGTTCGAAGAGCAGGGTAAATGGCCTCTTACCTGCGTAAATGGTGGGATCGTGCGCGTGGATTCCGATCAGGCCGCCTTCGCGTGGCCTGGCCAGGCCTTGATCTGCTGCAGAAGCGTCACTGCGTGGCGATCCCACATGCGACCGCCCACGATGACGCCGACGACCAGACATACCAGCGACCAGACTGGGGCAACGATGTAGCCGATCCAATCTGGCAGGATACCGAAGAAGCCGAGTAGCAGAACGACTGAGGCCGGCAAAGACGCCACAAGAGCCGCGAGCCACTGGGCGAACTGCACCAGCATCGTGGCAGTGAAGCTGCCGGTGGATTTTGTCGATATCGGGTTCGTGCCGGGCGGAGGAACAGGGTAGAGCCAGCGTGCATGCAGGATCTGGCCTGCGCCGGCAGTCGCGCAGAACAGGAGCACCGTGGTGACTGCGAGGTAGATGAGCGAACGCCCTTGAATCCCCGCGGCGAAAGCCAGCAGTGCCATGACAACGGCGAAGAGGCTGATCGCTGAGGGTAACGCGCCCACAAGACGACCCAGACGCTCGTCGCGTCCGCGTATTCCAGCAGTGATGCTCAGCCAGTTCGCCGTTGAATCCCATGCCATCAGGGTCGCGACGACACCGCCGAAGAGCATCGCACCAAAGAGCGTGAAGAAAATGGCGAACGTGTTGCCAAAGCTGAAGTCCGAATTCGACCCCATAAACGAAATTGCGATACCCAGCACGGGCAGGACGCCGACCGCGATCAGCTGTGAGAGCAGACGCGGATCGCGGATAAACTCGTGACTGGTGCGGGCCGCCAGCGCGGCCGCTGCCCGTGGCAAACCCAGACGCAACCACGGATCGACATGCTTGAAGGAGCGCTGGTCAGCGCGCGCCGAGGGAGCAGCCTGCGTGGGATCGATCAAGTGGCGTCCCTCTGCAATCGCCTGACGGGCCTCAGCACTGACTGGCCGTGCCTTGCCATTCATGGCGAAGGGGAGTACGTACTGCCACAGCTTCCATCCTGCCCACAAAGTGACCAGTGAAATGGCCAGCCGCGCGAGGGCAACAAGGTAGTTGCCTTCATAGACGGATTGACTGATCGCGAACGGGGCGCCCATCGGTGTCCAGCCGACGATCGTACCGAGTCGGGTGACGAAAGCGGCGTTGAAGTTGTCGATTCCGGCATTGACGTACAGACCCAGAGGCGTGACGAAGAGAAACAGCGCGACCGTTGCGATGACGCCCTGTAGATCGCGCCTACGGGTGGAAGCCGTCATCTGAACGCTCATCCACGTCGTCACGGCACGTGACCACACCAGCGATATGGCAAGTGCCAGGCAGGCGCTGATCACACTGACGAGCGCCACCACCACATGGCCGGAGACAATCCAGGCGACGAAGGGAATCAGAAGAAATAACGCAGTGCCAATGCCGGCGAATCCCACGAAAGCTGCGGCAATCATGCCGATCGCGAAACGCCGTGAAGGTGCGGCAAACGGTGCGAGGCGAACCGGATCCAACGTGTTGTCAGCCGATGCCATAAGCGCAGGAGCTATCACCCATGCCAGCACAGCTAAGGCACTGATCAAAGTGAACATGACGCTGGCCAGGTCGGCGTAGCCCTCGAAGATGGAAAACACGGCTCCGACGGCAATCATTCCGACGTAGCCGGCGATGCCCAGGGCCCCCAGGATTGACAGGACGAGGAAGGCTGTCTGACGCTTCATCGAGTTCCACGTCAGCTTCGCTTTCATCCGCATTAGGAGTGCAACCATGACAGCCCTTCGTGAGTGATGCGGCCTCCGACGATCTGAGTGAAGCGCTCTTCGAGGTCACCGCCTGCAGCTACCTCGTCAGTCGTGCCGGAAATTACGACCTGACCGTGATGGATGATCGCAACGTGGCTGCACAGTTTCTGCACGGTTGACATTACGTGACTGGACAGCACAACTGTGCCGCCCTGGCGCACGAACGATTTGAGAATCTCACGGATATTGGCGGCCGAAACTGGGTCGACCGATTCGAACGGCTCGTCGAGAACCAGGACGCTGGGGGAGTGGATCAAGGATGCGCCCAACGCGATCTTCTTGGTCATGCCGGCCGAATAGTCGCCGATCATTTTGTCAGACGTTTCAGTCAGATCCAGGGCTTCGAGCAGGTCCTGGGTACGTGAGCGCGCGGTGTCAGTGTCCATCCCGCGCAGCAAGGCCACGTAGGTCAGGAAATCCGGGCCGGAGAGGCGGTCCAGCAAATGCATGCCGTCAGGCATTACTCCGAGAAGTTTCTTAGCCTCGGTTGGATTGGCCCACATGTCAACGCCGTGGACGTAGGCTGTTCCTTCATCTGGACGCAACAGGCCGGTCGCCATCGTCAGGGTTGTGGTTTTGCCTGCACCGTTGGGGCCGACGATTCCATAGAACGAGCCGGCGGGAATATTCAGGCTCAGGTCGCCTACTGCGACGAGATTGCCGTACACCTTGACCAGGTGATCGAATGCGAGTGCCGGTGGTTGGTCAGTCATAAGTCCCCTCGCGGTAGTGGTCGGACGCTACTTTTAGGCTAGTACTTCGTTTCGTAAGATGCGAGGATAATTCTGAGCAGGTCAGCAAGATCGTCCTGATCGCCTCGGGAAAGCGGCGCCAGAATCTGCTTTTCACATTCGAGCAGGGAGATCAGCGCCGCATCAACGTGCTTCTTGCCGGTGGGGGTCAGGGTGACGAGGACGGCGCGCCGGTCATCCGGAGCCGGTGAACGCGTTACAAGGTGGCGACGTTCGAGGCGGTCAATACGGTTCGTCATTGTCCCGGAGGTGACGAGCAGTTCGTCCATGAGGTGCCCGGGCGTCATCGAATACGGCTTTCCGGCGCGGCGCAGGGAGGAGAGCACGTCGAATTCCCACGGGTCAAGATCGTGTTGGGCGAATGCCTCGCGCCGCTTGAGATCCAGATGGCGCGCCAGTCTGGCTACGCGCGAGAGCACAAGCATGGGGGAGGGGTCAGTGTCCGGGCGTTGACGTGCCCACCCCTGAACGATCGCATCGACCTCGTCTCGCTGCGTTTTTCTCATGACACCAAGATACTTGTTTTCGAGATACTTTCGCGAGGGGGGCTCACGCAGAATGCATACGCAATGACGGATCAGTCTTGAGGTTGCGCAGCCCGTACCACACCAGGTTGACGGCGTGTGCTGCCACAACTTCCTTCGGCATGGAGCGATCTTCGAGCCACCACTGCCCGACCTGCGCGATCAAACCGACAAGCATCTGCGCATACAGCGGTGCCCACCCCGGTTCCATATTCGAGCGTTCGAACTGTTCGGCCACAAGGTATTCCACCCGCATCGCAACATCGCCGAGCACCGATGAGAAAGAACTGGATGTACGGTCGTTGGGTGTATCGCGCACGAGGACGCGGAAGCCATCCGTATTCGATTCAATGTAATCCAGCAGTGTCAGTGCGGCCGCCTCGAGGATCTCACGCGGATGCGTGGACGATTCCAGCGACGTCTGGATCGCGGAGACAAGGGACTGCACCTCACGGTCCACGATCACCGCATACAGACCTTCTTTTCCGCCAAAGTGCTCGTAGACGACCGGTTTGGAGACGCCTGCCTGCGCGGCTGCCTCCTCCATGGACGTACCGTCGAAACCTTTCTTTGCAAAGAGGGCGCGACCGACTTCAATGAGTTGCTCACGTCGCGCCACACCGCTCATCCGGACTCGTTTTTCTGCCATAGCAGTACTCTAGAACGTGTTGAGCTCCACACTTTAAGCTTCTGATTCTTCGCGCGACTGTGACATAATCGGGTGGTCTATCCGCCTTGGTGTAACGGCAGCACAGGGGTTTTTGGTGCCCTTAGTCTAGGTTCGAATCCTGGGGGCGGAGCTCAATGTACTGAGCAAAGTTGCACTATAGCAACGAAAAACGGTTTTACGTCATCCTCTCTGGGGGTCGCGTTCCCCGAAATAATCTCGTGCCTGCACGACACCGGAACAACAGCGCTAATCGATCCCGAAATAGCCTTGAGGGGCCTGTATCGAGTAAAGCACGCCACATCAACTCACGGATCAGGGGGATGAACCTATAGCATAAGAGACGCCGCATCCGTGTAGCGGCAGGTTGAAGGGGAGGACAACCGTATGAGTGGCTTGGTCGCCAGTGGTGAAAAACGACTCGTGCTTGTATCAGGACGGGCACACGTCGATCTTGCAAATCAGGTAGGTGAGCATCTGGGCTGCGGTGTCTCTGCGACCACTGCCTACGATTTTGCCAACGGAGAGATCTACGTTCGATTCAACGAATCTGTGCGTGGGGCTGACGTCTTCGTGCTGCAGTCGCACACCACCCCTATTAACAAGTGGCTGATGGAACAGCTCATCATGATTGATGCCGCCAAGCGCGCGTCAGCCAAGCGCATCACCGCTGTTTCACCGTTTTACCCCTATGCACGTCAGGATAAGAAACATCAGGGTCGTGAACCGATCTCCGCTCGCCTCGTGGCCGATCTGTACAAGACAGCCGGAGCTGACCGCGTGATGAGCGTGGATCTGCACGCCTCGCAGGAACAGGGCTTCTTCGACGGTCCTGTTGATCACCTGTGGGCCATGCCCGTGCTGGTCGACTACGTGCGCGGACGCGTGAACCTGTCGCACGCCACTGTCGTGTCACCGGACGCCGGCCGCATTCGCGTGGCTGAGAAGTGGGCTGCGAAGATGGGGAACTGCCCGCTGGCATTCATTCACAAGACCCGTGACACCACTCGCCCCAACGTCGCGGTCGCCAACCGCGTGGTGGGTGAAGTCGACGGGCGTGACTGCGTGCTGGTTGATGACCTGATCGACACGGGCGGCACGATTGCTGAAGCGGTCAAGGTACTGTACAAGGCCGGTGCGAAGTCAGTGCTCGTGGCGGCAACGCACGGCGTCCTGTCCCACCCGGCAACCCAGCGCCTCTCTGAGTGTGGAGCAACTGAAGTGGTCGTCACTGACACGTTGCCCATCACTGGGGAGAAGCGTTTTGACAAGCTGACGATCCTGTCGATTGCGCCTCTGCTGGCTCGCGCCATTAAAGAGGTCTTCGAAGACGGATCGGTCACATCACTGTTCGACGGGGTCGCATAGAGCGCCCCTTTCGGGTTAGGCTATGTGTCGTTGCTCCGGCGAGGGCATCGCATATCTGCGGTGCCGTGATCGACGAAGCTTTTACCTGCGGTGCGCCCGCGCGCAGAGAGAAGCCTTGTTGGTGTCGTCGGCGAAGAAACGACTGAAAAATGGAGGCTTCAATGAGTGAAAATCATCTTGATGCGCAGCTGCGCAATGACTTTGGTAAGGGTGCAGCACGCCGCGCACGTCGTGACGGCGTGATCCCCGCAGTCATGTACGGACACGGTTCCGACACGATGCATCTGGGACTGCCCTCGCACGAAACGTTTTTGATTGTGCGTTCTAACCCGAACGCAGTCGTTGAACTGTCGGTCGATGGTGAAACCTACCTGACATTAGTGAAGGACGTCCAGCGTCACCCCGTGTCACGCAACATCCTGCACGTCGACCTGCTGGCCGTGAAGGCCGGCGAAAAGGTTGATGTTGAGGTTCCGATCTCCGTCGTGGGCGAGCCGCAGGCCGGCCTGACGCACACCGTCGAAACCTTCCAGGTCATGGTGGCTGCGCCTGCTACCTCGATCCCCGAGTTCATCGAGGTCGACATCGAGGGCGCCGAGGACGGCCTGGTGATCCACGCAGGCGACCTGAAGTTGCCTGAGAACGTTGATCTGGTCACCGACGAAGAGGTTGACATTCTGTCGGTCGCCGAGATTCAGGAAAACGAAATTCCTGAACCTGAAGCAGCTGCAGAAGGCGAATCTGAAGGCGCAGAAGCCGCTGAAGCCGCTGAGGAAGCATCTGAAGAAGAGTAAGACCCGACTCTCTGGTCATAAGCCTCCGGTCGCCGTGGAGCGGCCGGAGGTTTATGCATATTCTGGAGCCATGACGACCCATATCGCCCCGACCATTCACGCGATTATTCCGGCTGGAGGCTCAGGTACACGCCTGTGGCCACTGTCGCGCCGAAACCGCCCGAAATTCCTGCTCGACCTGACGGGCAGCGGCTGCTCCATGCTGCAGGAGACAGTGACGAGGCTGACGCCTGTCTCCCGGTCCATCACGGTCGTCACCGGCGCCAGGCATCGTGACGCTGTCGCCGCCCAGCTGCACGACGAGTGCACAATCCTTGCGGAACCGGCTCCACGCAATTCGATGGCAGCGATCGGGTGGGCAACCTACTCCATTCTCAGGCGTTTTGGGCAGGACGCGATTGTCGGCTCATTTGCAGCTGACCATGCCATCGCGCACCCCGATCAGCTGCACCAGGCGATCGGGCGGGCAGTTCAGGCAGCCCGCAGCGGCTACCTGACAACGATTGGCATTGCGCCCACCTCGCCATCGACCGCGTACGGATATATCCATCCCGGGCCTGCACTTGGGGGAGCCAGCGGCGCCTATACAGTCAGCGAATTCGTGGAAAAGCCCAACGAGTCAACCGCCCGGCGATACGTGACGGACGGCTACCTGTGGAACGCTGGAATATTCATCGTGCGGGCGGGCACGCTCAGGGACGCCCTCGCCCATGAGAATCCACAGATGGACCGCGCCTTGAACGCGATCGTGGACCCTGACACCGACCCGAACGAGCGCGAAGAACTATGGGAGTCCATTGAATCGATCGCCATTGACTACGCCCTGGCCGAGCCGCTCGCCGCGCGCGGACGCGTCGCGGTGGTGCCTTCGCAGGATCTGGGGTGGACTGACGTGGGGGACTATCCCTCGCTCAACACGTTCGGTCAGTCGGAGCGATCGGTCGTACGCGTTGATGCGCCGGGCACCAGCGTGCACTCGTCGACCGATCAGATGATTGCGCTGGTCGGGGTGGACAACATTACCGTCGTCGTTCAGGACGATGCGATTCTGGTGGTCAGCAATGACCGCGCTCAGGACGTATCTCATGTTGTGGAGCTGGCGCGTGAAAACGGACGTCTGGACATGATCTAGATCAAGAATCCGTAATTTTGCCCAAACGCCCTTATGATTTGTGCTATCGTTATGAGGATTCTGCAGCGACGACATGTCCACCGAGGGCATGCCATATTCGTGAGAGGAAGACTATGACGAAGAGCTTCAAACTTGGCGCTGTTGCAGCGATCGCAGCGCTCGCGCTCGCAGGATGCGGCGCAGCACCCGAAGCATCAAGCGGATCAACCGAACCGGCATCAGGAGCCGGCGGCCAGTCCGGTCAGGCAGCGGGTTCCAGTGAAGTCAAGGCCTGTATGGTCTCTGACGAGGGCGGCTTCGACGACCGCTCCTTCAACGAATCCGGTAAGGAAGGCATGGATCGCGCTGGCCAGGAACTGGGCGTGGAAGTCAAGTTCGCGGAATCAACGTCAGACGGTGACTACCAGACCAACGTTGACGCCATGATCCAGGACGGATGCACGCTGATCGTCGGCGTTGGATACAAGTTGGCTATCACCATGGCTGAGGCAGCACAGGCCAATCCGGATATCCAGTTCGCACTCGTTGACTCGCAGTTCCAGGACGCACAGCAGAACCCGATCGAACTGGAAAACGGCCGCCCGCTCATCTTCAACACGGCTGAGGCAGCGTTCCTCGCCGGATATGTTGCAGCCGGCACCACCACGAGCGGCACAGTCGCAACCTACGGCGGCATGGAAATTCCGACCGTCCAGATCTTCATGGAAGGCTTCGCCAAGGGCGTTGAGAAGTACAACGAAGACAACGGCAGCGCCATTCAGGTTCTGGGGTGGGACACCGAGAAGAAGACCGGTTCATTCGTGGGCGACTTCTCCTCAATCGATAAGGGACAGACTCTGACTGAAGGATTCATCTCTCAGGGCGCCGACATCATCATGCCGGTTGCCGGCCCAATCGGCTCAGGCACCCTGTCAGCCATCAACGCAGCACCGAACAAGAGCGAACTGAAGGCAGTGTGGGTTGACGCTGACGGTCACGAATCAGTGGGCGATCCAGCCATCTTCACATCCGTCGTCAAGGAAATCGGAAATGCCGTGTTCGACACTGTCAAGGACGCGAAGGACGGCAACTTCTCCTCCACGCCATACATCGGCAACCTGAAGAACAAGGGCGTGGCGATGGCTCCGTTCTACGACATGGACTCCCAGGTTTCTCAGGAGCTCAAGGACAAGGTCGAAGAGCTGAAGCAGCAGATTGTGGACGGATCACTGGATGTGTCCACGCAGTACGACCCGGCAAAGTGATGCGCTCTCTGTGAGCGTGTAACACCGACCGAATGATGAAGATGCCGTCGCAACCGAATATGAGGTGGCGACGGCATCTTCGTTCTTTCAGAAAAGAGTCAGCGAGTGAAACTCGAACTACGAGGCATCACTAAGGTTTTCGGGCCCCTCGTCGCCAATGACCATATTGATCTGACCGTTGAACCTGGTCAGATTCACGCCCTGCTGGGTGAAAACGGCGCAGGTAAATCAACGTTGATGAATGTGCTGTACGGCCTGTACCAACCAGATGCCGGTGAAATCCTCATCGACGGGGAACCCGTCCACTTTAAAGGCCCCGGCGACGCTGTGGCAGCCGGAATCGGCATGGTGCACCAGCACTTTATGCTCGTCCCCGTATTCACCGTTGCCGAATCCGTGGCCCTGGGTTACGAACCCACCGGCACGTTTGGAGTGATCGACGAGGTCGCCGCCGCCCGTAAGGTGACTGAAATCTCAGCCCGATTCGGATTCGACGTGAATCCGAAAGCACGAATCGAAGACCTGCCTGTGGGAGCTCAGCAGCGCGTGGAGATCATCAAGGCACTCTCGCGTGAAGCTAAAGTGCTGATCCTCGATGAGCCGACTGCCGTGCTCACCCCGCAGGAAACCGATGAACTTATTGAGATTATGCGCGGACTGAAAGAGGACGGCACATCCATCGTTTTCATCACGCATAAGCTGCGCGAAGTGCGCGCAATCGCGGACCGCATCACGGTGATCCGGCGCGGAAAAGTGGTTGGTGAAGCTGCTCCGGATTCAAGCGAGAACGAGCTGGCCTCGATGATGGTGGGCCGCGACGTGAATCTGACGGTGGAAAAAGGCCCGGCCTCACCTGGCGAGGTTGTGCTGGATGTGGACGGACTGTCGCTGGTCGATGCGGCGGGCGCAGTTGCACTCGATGATGTGACGTTGAGTATTCGCAGCGGAGAGATTCTGGCGGTGGCCGGCGTGCAGGGCAATGGTCAGACCGAACTGGCTGAATGTCTGCTCGGACTGGAAACACCGACGTCCGGGACGATGACAATGTCAGGAGCGCAGCTCTCCCCGATGAGTGTGCGCCAGCGCATCCATCACGGCATGGGGTTCGTGCCCGAGGATCGCTCGACCGACGGCATGATCGCAGGCTTCTCGATTGCCGAAAATCTCATCCTGGATATTTCGAACAGTGCGCAGTTTGGCGCAGGTCCGTCGTTAAATCCGAAGAAAGTGCGCGCCAACGCGCTCGAAAAAGTTGACGAGTACGACATTCGTGTCACCGACGTTTCTGACCCGATCTCCACTCTGTCGGGCGGCAATCAGCAAAAAGTCGTGCTGGCACGTGAAATTTCGCGCGACCTGGACCTTCTGGTGGCCTCGCAGCCGACCCGCGGCCTGGACGTCGGATCGATCGAATTCGTCCACCGCCGCATTGTTGCTGAGCGTGACGAAGGAACCGCGGTGCTGATCATCTCCAGTGAACTGGACGAGGTTGTCGCGCTGGCTGACCGGATCGCCGTGATGTATCGCGGACGAATCGTCGGCATCGTCCCCGCCGATACACCGCGCGACGTGCTGGGACTGATGATGGCGGGTGTGCCCGCCGACGAAGCTCGCAGCCAGGCCGCTCACCATGAAACAATTCTGGGCGCTGCCGACGAGCAGGCTGAAAAGGAGGAGCAGTGAAAGAGGCACAGGAAACACCAGACGTGTCCGACCGCTCCGGTGCGCAGGCTTCCCTCATCCGACGCGTCATGTCGGGCTCCTGGCTCGTATCGGTTCTGGCCGTTGTCGTGGCACTCGTCGTCGGATCAGTGCTGATCGCCATTTCAAACCCAAACGTTCAGACAGCGGCCGGGTATTTCTTCGCACGCCCCGTCGACACGTTCGCCGCATTGTGGTCCGCAGTGGGCGACGCCTACGAGGCGATGCTGCGCGGCGCAGTCTTTGACTGGAAAGCGTCCAGCACAGCACGCATGTGGCGGCCGATCACCGAAACCCTCACCAACTCGGTTCCCCTGATCTTTGCGGGCCTGGGTGTGGCAGTGGGATTCCGGGCAGGCCTGTTCAACATCGGTGCGCAGGGGCAGGTCGTGCTCGGTGCAATCTTCGGCAGCTACGTGGGATTCGCCTGGCACCTGCCACCCGTGATTCACTTGCTGGCAGCCATGTGCGGAGCCGCCCTCGGCGGTGCACTGTGGTCCGGAATTGCCGGCATCCTGAAAGCGAAGACCGGCGCGAACGAAGTCATCACGACGATCATGCTCAACTCGATCGCCGGTTTGCTGATCGGGTACGTCCTGACCCGGCCCTCGTTCATTGGCGAGGGGAACACGAACCCGAAATCCATGCCGGTCCTCGAAACAGCGATGTACCCCAGGCTGCTGGGAGATTCCTTCCGTGTGCACTTCGGATTCATTGCCGCTCTGGCGGCTGCACTGTTCGTGTGGTGGCTGCTGGAGCGTTCAACGATCGGGTTCGAATTCCGCGCGACGGGCCTGAATCCTGCGGCGGCACGCACAGCGGGTATCTCCGTTGAAAAAGTGACGACGCTGGTCATGATTGTTTCTGGTGCGCTGTGCGGTCTGGCTGGTTCGGCCCCGGCTCTGGGCACTGAACGCTATCTGACTACCGGCATTGCCGCATCAATCGGTTTTGATGCGATCACCGTGGCGCTGCTGGGCAAGTCACGCCCACTGGGTACGGTGCTGGCCGGATTGCTGTTCGGCGCGCTGAAAGCGGGCGGTGCGATTATGCAGACTGCGACGCAGACTCCGATCGACATTGTCCTGGTCATCCAGTCCACGATCGTGTTGTTCATTGCCGCGCCGCCACTGGTTCGCGCGATTTTCCGTTTGCCTGAACCGCTGCCGCATTCCCGTATCGCGAAGAAAGAGGTGGCAGCATGAGTACCACAGCGACTACACAGTCTGTGCAGCCCGCACTGCCGGTGAAAGTTGTTGTCTCCTACGCGCTGGCGACGGTACTGAGCGCACTGTTGGCGTTCTATTGCCACAGTTCCACGCGCTTTGCGCTGGGACGGTCCTCGGACTTCGTGGCGATCCCGGACTTCTCTGTTCCTGCACGGCCTTTCGCCATCGTGGCCACGCTGATTCTGGCAGCCCTGACAGCCGTCGCATTCATGCAGCGGCAGCGCCGCGTGAGCACTCCGCTGTGGATGCATGCAATCGTCGGCGTGCTGTTCATTCTCGTGTTCCTGACCTGGGCTGGAGCGGGGCGCGACACCGTCATCCCGATCGTCACATTGCTGGCGGGCGCACTGACCCTGTCAGTCCCATTGATTTTCGGCGCAATGGCCGGAACGGTGGGGGAGCGCTCCGGAACCATCAACATCGCCATTGAAGGTCAGCTGCTTTTCGGAGCGTTCCTCGGAGCGGTCGTCGCTTCGCTTGCCAGGAGCGCATGGGTGGGCCTGATTGCCGCGCCGATCGCCGGCATGCTGGTGTCACTGCTCCTGGTGCTGTTCGGACTGAAATACCGCGTCGACCAGATCATTGTCGGTGTTGTGCTGAACGTGCTGGTATTGGGATTGACCAGCTTCTTCTACTCCACGGTGCTGAATGTGTCAGCGGAGTCGCGCGAAGCCTTTAACTCCGGTGTATCACTGCCTGTCATTTCGATTCCGATCCTGTCCAGGATCCCCCTGATCGGCCCGGTGCTGTTCCAGCAGACCATCTTGGTGTACACGATGTACGTTGTGGTTGGAGTGCTGCAGTTCATGCTGTTCCACTCACGATGGGGCCTGCGTATGCGGGCGTGCGGCGAGCACCCGCAGGCAGCCGACACAGTGGGCATCAACGTGATGAGGACACGCATCAACAATGCGATCCTGGGTGGCGCTCTGGCCGGCCTGGGCGGTGCGTTCTTCACCATCGGGCACGGCCTGGCATTCGCCAAGGACATGGCATCGGGCAACGGCTACATCGCCCTGGCCGCCATGATTCTGGGCGGCTGGACCCCGATCGGCGGAGTGGCCGCAGCGCTGCTGTTCGGTTTCGCCATGAACCTGGGCTACACGCTGTCCATTATCGGATCACCCATGCCGTCACAGATCATGCTGATGATCCCCTATGTGGTGACGATTCTGGCGATTGCAGGCTTCGTGGGTCGTGTGCGCGCGCCAGCCGCAGAAGGCGTTCCCTACCCGTAAAGTAGAAATGGAACTGCAAGGGAGAACTATGGAGATCACAGACCAGACGTGGGCTGACCTTCACCAGGCAGCCGTCAGTGCCATGCAGCGAGCCTATTGCCCGTATTCGCACTATCCGGTGGGCGCGGCCGCCCTCGTCGACGATGGTCGAATCGTGTCGGGATGCAACGTTGAGAACGCCGGGTACGGTGTGACACTGTGCGCTGAATGTGGCGTGATATCTGAACTGATCAACACAGGTGGAGGGCACCTGGTCGCGTTCGCGTGCGTCAATGCCCACCAGGAGGCGACCGCTCCGTGCGGACGGTGCCGACAGATCCTGTTCGAACATGGCGGCCCTGACCTGATGCTCGCCATGCCTGGCGGCCTGATGCGGATGGACGAGGTGCTGCCGCGCGGCTTTGGCCCGTGGAATGTGCGTGAAGTGACAGGGGAAGGCCCTGAGAACGGAGGAAGCAATGAGCGTTGAACAGTTTGACGTTGTCGACATCATCTCAGCCAAGCGTGACGGAGGTGAGCTGGACAACCAGCAGATCGACTGGGTGATCGATGCCTACACGCGAGGCGTCGTTGCCGATGAGCAAATGTCGGCACTGGCGATGGCGATTTTCATCAACGGGATGCAGCGCCGTGAAATTGAGCGCTGGACGCAGGCCATGATGAGCTCCGGGGAACGGATGGACTTTTCCAGCCTGACGCGCCCCACCAGTGACAAGCACTCCACCGGCGGTGTCGGTGACAAGATCACGCTGCCGCTGGCACCTCTCGTCGCGGTGTATGACGTGGCCGTGCCGCAGCTGTCCGGGCGCGGCCTGGGGCACACCGGCGGAACCCTGGACAAGATGGAATCGATCCCCGGGTGGCGCGCGAACCTGAGCAATGACGAAATCATGCACATGCTGGATACGGTTGGGGCAGTGATCTGCGCGGCAGGGTCTGGGTTGGCTCCCGCTGACCGCAAGCTGTACGCGCTGCGTGACACGACCGGAACCGTTGACTGTATTCCGCTGATCGCATCGTCGATTATGTCGAAGAAGATTGCTGAAGGCACCAGCTCACTGGTGCTGGACGTGAAGGTCGGCTCCGGTGCCTTCATGAAAGACATTGACCATGCGCGCGAACTGGCACGCACGATGGTGGACCTTGGTTCAGATGCAGGTCTGTCGATCTGTGCGCTGCTCACCGACATGTCCACGCCGCTGGGACGTACTGTCGGCAACGCGCTGGAAGTGCGTGAAGCTGTGGAGGTCCTGGCCGGTGGCGGACCCTCTGACGTGGTGGAACTGACCGTTGCTCTGGCACGCGAAATGCTGCGTCAGGCTGGACGAGGAGACGTTGACCCGGCTGAAGCGCTCGCTGATGGCCGCGCGATGGACAAGTGGCGTGAAATGGTCGCAGGCCAGGGCGGGGATCCTGACGCTGCGCTGCCGGCTGCCCAGCACACGGAAGTCATTGCTGCCGAAGCTTCCGGATATGTCACCGCGATGGATGCACTCTCGATCGGTGTGGCCTCGTGGCGCCTGGGGGCTGGCCGCGCACGCAAGGAAGATGCCGTGCAGGCGGAAGCAGGCATCGAAATCCACGCCAAACCGGGTGAGGCCGTCACGAAGGGACAGCCTCTGTTGACGCTGCACACGCAGACACCTGAGCGAATCGAGCGGGCGCGTGAAGCCCTGTCGGGAGCCATCGCGATTGGCCCTGAGCGCCGCGGCGGTGCTGACTCCGTCGTGCTGGATCGAGTGGATCCTCAGTGAACACCGCGCGCCCTCGGCCACTTCCCGCAGTCATGCCGCATCAGGTTGACGGCACAACGTGCGGGATCGCTGCGCTTGCAGCGGTTGCCGCGCGGGCGGGCGGACCGCAGCACGCCTATCTGAATGCTCGGCGCGATGCTGTTGACCGGATCCAGGTTGCGCTGCACGCTCAGGCCGCGCGGGTGGGGATCCCGTGGCCGCAGGCCTTAGGCACCTCGCCGTGGGCACTGGCTTCACTGGCATCAAGCGCGGTGGGAGTGCGCTACGGTTGGACGCCATGGGAATGCGGGGGTGTTGACCGGGTTCAACGGGCAGTCAACAGCGGAATCGATGCTTTCGTCTACGTGGGGGCGCACCGCCTCATCCCTCGGCACGTCATCGCCGTGCTCGCAGCGGAATCCACTGACTCGCAGTGGGTGGTTTTCGAGCCATCCAGCGGGAAAGTCATCACTACTTCTCCCAGCGTGTTCACACAGGCTCGCGCTGGGCACCCTCGGCAAGAATTTGGAAACTGGACGCTGCCCAGCCTTGTGGTAGCGCCCTGACCTACTGAAAAGGAGACACCCCATGACCACTCGATCCGACGTCGCACAGATGATCGACCACACATTGCTCAAACCGGAATCAACCGACCAGGACGTGCGCGCGCTGATTGCACAGGCTCAGGAACTGGGCACCTACTCCGTGTGCGTGTCACCGTCGATGCTGCCCATCGACGCCCCTGAAGGACTCCACGTGGCGTGCGTGTGCGGATTCCCTTCCGGCGCGCACAAGGCCGAGGTGAAAGCCGCTGAAGCTGCTCAAGCCGTTCGTGACGGTGCTGACGAGATTGACATGGTCGTGAACCTTGCGCTGGTCAAGCAGGCAGACTGGGATGGTGTGCGCGCCGACATTGCGGCCGTGCGTGCAGCATGCCCCGACTCGGTTTTGAAAGCCATCATCGAATCAGCCGTCCTGACCGATGAGGAAATCGTGGAGACCTGCAAGCAGGCAGAAGCTGCCGGAGCGGACTTCGTCAAGACGTCGACCGGTTTCCACCCCTCAGGTGGTGCCTCGGTCCACGCCGTTGAACTCATGCGTCAGACCGTGGGGGACCGCCTGGGAGTCAAGGCATCGGGCGGAATTCGCGACGCTCAGAGCGCGCTTGCCATGATCGAAGCAGGCGCATCCCGGCTTGGCCTGTCCTCCTCGGCGGCCGTGCTGGACGGCCTGGACGACTAGGTTGCGCTACACGCCGAGCGCAGCGCGCAGGTCAGTTTTGACCCGCTCGAGGCGCTCGGCGGCTTGTGTTCGGGCCGCGTCCACATTCCCATCCGAAACAGGGATCACAACCTCGCAGTAGCACTTCAACTTCGGCTCAGTGCCCGAGGGGCGAGCCACCACGCGGTCATCGGATTCGGTGCGGAAAATAAGCGCATCCGTACCGGGCAGATCGAGCTGCTCAGAGCCGTTCGTCAGGTCTGTTGTCTCGATGACGGGGGAGCCGGCCAGCGAGTCCACACCGCGCTCGCGCAGATTCGCCATACCGGTCGTAATTGTGGCCAGGTCATCGACACGGATAGTCAGGGGAGAGGTCGCATACAGGTCGAACTCACAGGCCAGCTCATCGAGAACTGCCCGAAGAGAAGAACCGTCAGCCTTGCGTTCTGCTGCAAAGCGCGCCAACTGCAGGCACGCTGAAATGCCGTCCTTGTCGCGCACATACCCCGGATCGACGCAGTATCCCAAAGCTTCTTCGTAGCCGAAGACCAGGTTCGGTACGCGGGAAATCCACTTGAAACCGGTCAGTGTGACACGGTGTGTCACGCCGTGCGTCTGCGCGATGCGCGACAGCAGACGTGAGGACACAATCGAGTTGGCAACGGTCGGGTTGCCCTCGCCGCCACGTGCCTGCGTGACTGCCCGCAGTCCGAGCAGTGCGCCTACCTGATCTCCGGTCAACTGCCTCCAGCCACCCTCGATGGAGGGATCGGGAAGCGCGGCGCTGCAGCGATCAGCATCTGGATCGTTCGCCAGGATGATGTCGGCATTAACGTCGCGCGCCAGCTGCATCGCCAGGTCCAGTGCCCCCGGCTCTTCAGGATTGGGGAAACGCACGGTCGGGAAATCCGGATCAGGATCCTGCTGCTGGGCAACGACGTGAACATCGGAAAAGCCGCGCCGGCGCAGTGCTTCACTCATCGTTGCTCCGCCCACACCGTGCATGGAGGTCAAAACGATGCGTAGCTGCGCATTTTCTGGCCCGCCCGTCACCAGTGAGGTGACTCGATCCAGATAGGCTTCCACGATTGAGTCGTCGAGTTCATGCCAGCCTGACTGGGCGCGCGGAACGTCACGAACAGAGGTGACGGCCTGGATCGCCTCGAAAATTTCCGCATCGAAAGGTGGGACGATCTGAGAGCCCTGACCAGAATCTGTGACCACGCGCCCACCCAGGTAGACCTTGTAACCGTTATCTTCGGCCGGGTTGTGCGAGGCCGTCACCATCACTGCCGCATCGGCTTCCAGGTGGCGCAATGCGAACGCTGTGAGGGGCGTGGGCATGGCGAGCGGCAGGACGTAGGCAGTGCCGCCGGCTGCGGTTGCAACCCCCGCCGTATCGAGGGCGAACTGGCGCGACCCATATCGGGCATCACAGCCGATCACGATCGAAAAGTCCGGGCCCGCATGGCGCTTGAGAACCTCCATGAGGCCGGCTGCAGCGCGAATGACGACAGCGCGGTTCATTCTGTTCGGCCCGCCTCCGAGATGGCCGCGCAGCCCGGCTGTTCCGAATTCGAGGAGGCCCTTGAAACGGTCGGCCAGTTCAATGCGCGCATCCTCGCTAATGGCGGACTGCTCAAGCAGATCCGTCAGCTCGCGTGCGGTCGCCTCGTCAGGATCGTCGTCAATCCACCGGCGAACAGCTTCAACGTCGATATCCATGTGTGTCACTGTCAGTCCTTCCGCTATCACTCAGCATCAGTTGCGATTGCCTGAACGATATCAGCCAAGAGGCGCGCAATTCTGGGAGCGGCCTCCTGACCGGCTGCGATCACCTCGGCATGCGAGAGGGGTTCAGGTGAGATTCCTGCTGCCAGATTCGTCATGAGTGAGATGCCGAGGATCTCCATGCCGGCTTCGCGCGCCGCTATCGCCTCGAGCGTGGTCGACATGCCCACCAGGTCGCCGCCCAGGATCCCTGCCATCTTCACTTCGGCGGGGGTTTCATAGTGTGGGCCGGGGAACTGGACATACACGCCTTCAGGCAAGGTCGGGTCAATCGTGTGAGCGACAGTGCGCAGACGCTGCGAATACAGGTCGGTCAGGTCGACAAATGTAGCGCCCTCCAGCGGGGAAGCGCCGGTGAGATTGATATGGTCGCGGATCAGAACCGCCTGGCCGGGGCTCCACTGTGGGTTCAGCCCTCCACACCCGTTGGTCAGGACGACGGTGCGAGCTCCTGCGGCCGCTGCCGTCCTCATCCCGTGGGCAACCGCTCGCACTCCTTTGCCTTCGTAGTAGTGCGTTCGTGAACCCAGGACGAGGGCGACTGTGTCAGATCCGTGCACCCGAATTGAGCGCATGACGGGAACGTGGCCAGCCACTGCGGGAGCAAAGAAGCCCGGCACTTCTGCTGCAGGGATTTCGCTGATTGTTTCACCGATCAGGTCGGCTGCTCCGCCCCATCCTGATCCCAGCACGAGCGCAATGTCGTGGTGGTCGATGCCGGAGCGGCGCGCAATGGTGTCCGCTGCGTGCCGCGCAAGTTCACCAGGTGTGGGGTCGGTAGAGTCGTCGCAGGTGCCGTGAGTGTGAACGTCAGATCGGGTCATGAGGATAACGCTACAACGAGGACCTATTATTTTTCTGTAAACAATCGGGCAACGTCGCTGACATGCCGATCACACCAAGGAGAGGTTGATGGAAAGTCAGGAAAACCATCCCCACAAACGCACCTATATGCGCGGCCCCGTTATGCTGCGAGGAAACCAGATACCGAAGGAAACCTCGGAAACGCGCTTGCTGCGGCCACAGAAAGACACTGACTGGGTGCATGAAGACCCGTGGCGCGTGCTGAGGATCCAGGCGGAGTTCGTTGAAGGGTTCGGAGCGCTGAGCGAGCTGGGGCCGGCTGTGTCGGTCTTCGGTTCGGCACGCACGCAGGAAGACGATCCGTATTGGGAATACGCGCAGATGATTGGCCGACTGCTGGTCGAATCGGGATATGCCGTCATCACCGGCGGTGGTCCGGGGGCGATGGCGGCGGCGAACAAAGGTGCTTTTGAAGCGGGCGGGGCTTCCGTCGGCCTGGGCATTGAGCTGCCGATGGAGCAGGCAATGAACCAGTGGGTGAACATGGGGATCAACTTCCGCTACTTCTTCGCCCGTAAGACCATGTTCGTGAAGTATTCGTGTGGATTCATCGTCATGCCCGGTGGTTTTGGCACGATGGATGAACTGTTCGAAGCGGTCACGCTGGTGCAGACCGGCAAGGTCCAGGCATTTCCGTTGGTCTTGATCGGGTCAGACTACTGGGGTGGGCTGGTCGAGTGGGTACGTTCCACAATGGTGACTCACGGTGCGATTTCGCCCGGTGACCCGGACCTGTTCACGCTCGTTGACGATCCGCGTGAAGCTGTCGCCATCATTCGTGAACGCACGAAAGAGTGATTTTTCAGCGTAATTTCGCCTGTGCGCATCCCATTTTGCGGCAGTCACGGTAGAATGGATGTGTCCACTGCCAAGCGCAGATTGCGTGCCGGCAGCAGTGAAAACCATACCAAGGAGCGTGAGACATGGCAGCCATGAAACCTCGGACTGGTGACGGTCCCCTCGAGGCCACCAAAGAAGGGCGCGGCATTGTGATGCGTATTCCCAGTGAAGGTGGCGGACGGCTGGTCATCGAGCTCACGCCTGAGGAGGCGAAAGACCTCTCCGAGGCACTGTCACAGGCTGTGTGACGTGTAGCTGGACCAAGGGGTCTCATCGTGCGGCAGACGCATGGTGAGACCCTTCGTTTATGCCCGGTCAGGCTTTGACAGCAACCAGGACGCCGTCACCGACCGGAAGCAGCGAGGTGACGAAATCCTCCGTTTCACCCATCACGCGAATCACTTCACGCATGACAACGGTTTCCTCGTCACGGCGGGCCGGATCTGCGACTCGGTCATGCCACAATGCGTGTACCACCACCGCTGTGCCGCCTGGGCGGAGGATGCGCAGCGCATGGTCGAGGTATTCGGGCGTTTCCTTCACGTCAGCGTCAATGACGATCATGTCGTAGGCACCGGCTGCCATGCGGGGCAGTACATCAAGCGCCCTGCCAGAGATCAGGCGTGTGTGGCCGGAACCCCGGCCGGCCGATTCAAATGCGCGGCGAGCATGACGATGGAATTCAGGTTCCACGTCAATTGTGGTGAGCACACCGTTGGTCGGAATCCCCTCAAGCATCCACAGGCCTGACACACCTGCACCTGTGCCGATTTCCAGGACAGCTTTCGCTCCGGTGCACGAGGCAAGCATCCGCAGCGTTGCGCCGACACCTGTTGAAATAGGCTCAGCTCCCAGCTCGATGGCAACGTCGCGCGCGCGCCGAATGGTCTCAGATTCGCTGACGTATTCTTCTGAAAAAACCCAGGTTTGCGCTTTATCTGATGTCACGACGTCCTCCCACACCCACATGAATCATTCACGTTGTCCTCAAGCCTACCTTGATTGAACGGCGGCTGGTGATTTCACGTGCCGCGCTATCCGAGGCGCCCTCCCTGTGCAGGTGTCACGTTCAGGTGCATTCCGGCCAGTCCGCGCTTGCGCTGTCCCAGCAGCGCGCCCACCGTTTTCAAGACGGTTGCTGCGTCACCTTCGCCACTCAGGACGATGGGGGAGCCGGAGTCGCCGCCCTCGCGCAAGTGAACGTCGAGCGGAATCTGGGCCAGGAGCGGCACGTCGTATCCGAGTTGTGCACTCAGGCGTGCCGATACGGATTCACCGCCGCCGGTGCCGAACACTTCGAGGTGCGACCCGTCCGGCTGGACCAGGTAGGACATGTTCTCGATGACGCCGAGGACGTGCTGCTGGGTCTGCGCTGCGATGGAGCCGGCACGTTCCGCAACCTCTGCCGCCGCAACCTGCGGAGTGGTGACGACCAGGATTTCGGAGGTTGGCAGCAGTTGTGCGATGGAGATTGCCACATCACCGGTGCCGGGAGGCATATCGATGAGCAGAACGTCCAGGTCACCCCAGAATACGTCCGCGAGGAACTGCTGGAGTGCGCGGTGCAGCATCGGTCCGCGCCACACGACGGCCTGGCCGTCCGGAACAAACATGCCGATTGAGACGACCTTGACGCCGCCGGCACCGATGGGCGGAATGATCATGCCGTCCAGAACCTGCGGCTCATGAACCACGCCCATCATGCGCGGAATGGAGAAGCCATAAATGTCAGCGTCGAGGACGCCAACTTTCAGGCCGGCGGACGCCATTGCTCCGGCCAGGTTCGCCGTCATGGACGACTTGCCAACCCCGCCCTTGCCGGATGTGACCGCAATGATGCGGGTGAGTGAATCGGGCTTGTTGAAGAGGATCTCGCGTTCGGCCTTCCCGCCGTTGAGCTTTTCACGTAAAGCTTTCTTTTGCTCGTCATTCATGACGCCCATCGTGACCTCGACGGTTTCGATACCGTCAACGGCACCCACCGCAGCCTTGATGTCGCGCGTGATCGTCTCGTGGAGGGGACAGCCCGCAGTGGTCAGCAGGACACCGATATGAGCGGTGGTCCCGTCGATACGGACCTCGTCAATCATGTTGAGGTCGGTGACCGGGCGGTGCAGTTCCGGATCCATCACCGTTTCAAGAGCGGAGTGGACAGCGTGTTCAATGGACGTTTCAGACATGTAATCCATCGTACTTGGCCGACACAAACTCGCCAGGTGGGTCACGCCACACGGGGACGGATAATGCTAGGCGTCCTTCTGCCCGGCCAGTTCGGCGCGGACCTGTTGGGTCACTTCCTGGCGGACTTCGTCCTCCAGTTCGGCGCGGATCCGGGCGCGTAGGGACGCCTCGTCGGTTCCGTTGCCTTCCTGGAGTTCGTCGAGCATGTCACGAAGTTCGGAGCGTACGAAGTCGCGGGTGGCCATATCCTGCAGGCTCAAACGCAAACCGGCGATCTCGCGCGTGAGGTATTCCGTGTCCGTCAGGTTGCGTTCGGCGCGCTGCCGGTCCTGCTCGGCCTGTACGCGGTCACGATCGTCCTGACGGTTCTGCGCCAGCAGGATCAGAGGTGCCGAGTACGATGCCTGCAGTGACAGCATCAGCGTCAGTGCGGTGAAACCAAGTTCTGCCTTGTCGAATTGGAGCCTGTCGGGCGCCAGAGTGTTCCAGCCGATCCACAGGGCGACGAACACCGTCAGATAGACGATGAACTGCGGGGTGCCGGAAAAACGCGCGAGGCGTTCGGCTGCGCGCCCCATTCCTTCCGATTCGAGGTTGATGCGCGGGAGCCTGCGGCGGCGGTCAGCGGGTGTGTCCAAACGGTCAGCCATCGATGCTCCTTGCCATCAACTTGTCGGTCACGTCATCATCAAAGTCACGCCAGTCGGTCGGCAGCAACGCGTCCAGGACGTCGTCAACGGAGACAGCGCCCAGAAGAACGTCGTCCTCGTCGGTGACGGGCACCAGAGACAGGTTGTACGTTGCCATCAGACGAGTGACTGTCGCGATGTGAACGGTGGGGGAGACGGCCTCAATGTCATCATCGAGGATCGTTCCCAGCAGTGTTTGGGGTGGTTCACGCAGTGCGCGCTGGATGTGCACAACCCCCAGGAACGGGCCGGTCGGTGTTTCCTGGGGTGGGCGCGTGACACACACGATGGATGCCAGCGATGCGGGCAGGTCAGTGCGCCGCACAGCGGCCAGCATCTGCGCCACGGTTGCGTCAGGGCCGAGGATGACGGGCTCGGTGGTCATCAGCGAGCCGGCCGTTGATTCGGCATAGGTCAGCAGCCTTCGCACGTCCTGTGCTTCTTCGGGACCCATCCGAGCCAGCAGGGATTGCGCAATCGGATCAGGCAGCTCAGAGATCAGGTCGGCCGCGTCGTCAGGCTGCATTTCGTCGAGGATGTCGGCGGCGCGTCCAGTCTCCAATGCGGACACGATTTGCACGCGGTCATCATCACCGAGTTCTTCGAGCACGTCGGCCAGTCGGTGTTCAGGCAGTTCCTGAGCGACCGCGAGCTGGCGGTCAGCGGGCAGGTCATGCAGGAAGTCCGCCAGGTCAGCTGCCTTCATGTCCTCGGTGTATTGGATGAGTGCGGTGGCGGTCTGGTCGGAGTCGGCAATGAAGAGTCCGGTGGTTTGTGGAATATCGACGGTCAGGGTTTCGCCTCCGCGGCGGAATCCCAACGTGTTGAGGCGCTGACGCTGGACGTGCAGTTTGGTGAGCACCCAGTCACGAGGGCGACGCTGCTCCATCGCCACGTCGAGGATTTTTGCTTCGCCGCTGCCATCGTTCATTGTGATGATGCGGTCGAAGAGCTGGGAAATAACGAGTGCTTCAGCTGGCCGCTGATTGAAGCGGCGCAGATTCAGCAGGCCCGTGATGATAACAGCTCCGGATTCGATGGAGGTGACGCGAGTGAAAGGCAGGAAGATCCTGCGACGCGGTCCGACCTCGATGACGAAGCCGATGACGTTCGCCGGGGTCTTGAGTCGCATGGCCACGACGACGTCATGGATGGTGCCAACTTTTTCACCCAACGGGTCAAAAACGCCTGTGCCGGCAAGCTTGGCGACGAAGATGCGGCGACGTCCGGGCGTCACGGTGGTTGGAGCAGCAGTATTCACACAATCAGTCTAGGCTGAATTCATACGCGTCAGGTGATGTGAGGTTTCACGAGGCGTAGGAAAACTTTATGGTGTGATGTGAAAGAGGATTAAAAATGGCACGCCGCCACGGTTCGGCGCTCCTTGCGCCAACAATGCCATCCGGTACAGAGGTTGGCTCATACAAGACCTATATGGAAGCGTCAGATGCGGTTGACTATCTGAGTGATCAGGGATTCGATGTTCAGTTCATCACGATTGTCGGCACGGACCTGCACATGGTGGAGCGTGTGACCGGCAAGCTGACGACTGGAAAGGTCGCTGCGTCGGGCGCTGCGTCGGGCGCATTGTGGGGCGCGTTCATTGGACTGCTGATGTCCTTTTCACTCCAAAGCAACATGTTGCCGTTCATGCTGCTGTCGCTGGGTGGTGGCGCACTGATCGGTGTCATCATGTCGGTGCTGTTCTACGCGCTGACAGGGTCGCGTCGAGATTTCACGTCGCATTCACAGACCGTAGCCTCACGCTACGCGGTGCTGGCAGCGGCGCAGATTGAAGAGGCCTACAAGTTGCTGCAAAATACGCGTGGCAACCTGATCCAGCCGATCCGTCAGCGCAGGCAGCGCCCGGAACCGACTGGTCCGACTGAGTACGGCTCACGTGCTGATGAACAGCCACGTTTCGGTGTACGCCTGGAAGAAGGACAGCGCGAGCAAGACCAGGAACAGGCGGACGAGGCTCCACGGAATGAATCGGTCGACCCGTGGGCGGCGCCCAGCAAAGAAGGCGGGGACACCGCTCAGCAGTAGCCCCCGCCTTCGTGCGAACGGTCAGCGGTTACTTGCCGCTGGCCTGCACCTCGGCAATCCACGCTTCGACATCGTCGATGGTGCGGGGAATGTCCTCGGAAATGCGGGTCACTGAACCATCAGCGTTGACCTGCACGTCATCTTCAATACGCACGCCGATTCCGCGCAGCTCCTCGGGAACAGCGAGGTCGTCGGCACGGAAGTACAGTCCCGGCTCAATGGTGAAGGTCATACCTGGCTCCAGCAGCGCATCCTGATACAGCTCGCGACGAGCCTGCGCGCAGTCATGCACGTCGAGACCCAGGTGGTGAGACGTGCCGTGCGGCATCCACCGGCGGTGCTGCTGGCCTTCACTGGACAGCGACTCCTTCGCGCTGACCGGCAGAATGCCCCACTGCTCGAGGCGATCCGCCAGTACCTCCATCGCCGCGTCATGAATATCGCGGAAACGGGTGTTCGGTTGCCCTGCACGCTTCAAGGCTGCTTCACACGCATCGAGCACAGCCTGGTAGACCTTCTTCTGCGGTTCGGTGAAGGTGCCGTTGACAGGCAGTGTTCGGGTGATGTCGGCGGTGTAGAGGGAGTCGACTTCGATGCCGGCGTCGACCAGAACCAGGTCGCCCTCGCGAACGGGACCGTCATTGTCAATCCAGTGCAGAGTGTTTGCGTGATTACCGGAAGCGGCGATTGTTTCATAGCCCAAGCCGTTGCCCTCCTCGCGGGCGACAGCACCGAATGCACCTTCAATGACGCGCTCCCCACGGCGGTGTCCGACTGCGCGAGGCAGGCTGCGGATAATGTCATCAAAACCCTGTTTGGTGACCTCAACCGCGTGGCGCAGTTCCGACAGCTCGTATTCATCCTTCTTGAGGCGGATCTCAGACAGATGCTCCTGGAGCTTCTCATCATCGGGCAGTGCGTCCCCGCCGACGGGTAGCCCCGCCTGCTGGCGCACTTCGTTAACCATTGCTTCCACGTTCCCATCAACACCGGGCACGATGCGCAGCTGAACCTGGCCGGCATCTTTAGCCAGCGCGTCGCGCAGCGTGTCGATATGTGCGCACTTGAGGCCGGTCATTGCTTCCATCTCAGCGATCGACGGGCGCGCTCCCACCCAGAATTCGCCGTAGCGTGAATCAGCGTAGAACTCCTCTGAGGATCGTGAGGCGCGCGGCTTGAAGTACAGGACAGCTTCATGGGTAGCGCCCGACGCGTCACCCTCGTCAATGGGGTCGAGGACGAGGACGGTGTCAGGCTCTTTTTCCCCACCCAGGCCGGACAGGTGCGCGAACGCTGAATGTGCACGGAAACGGTAGTCGCAGTCATTGGAACGTACCTTGTAGGTGCCGGCTGGAATAACCAGGCGCTGTCCGGCAAAGGGTGCTCCGGCAAGTTGGTGCCGGGCTGCCAGGTAGTCCGCTGCTCCGCCTTGTTCGGGCAGGTCACTGGGACGAGGACCCCAGTTCGAGCCGATGAAAGCGCGGAACGCCTCTGAGGTGGGACGGCGCGAGCGCGTATTGCCGCGGTCAGCCATCGTTTGATCAGTTGATTGTTCAGTTTCGGTTTCGTTCTCACTCATGCTTCTATGTTCTCACTTTCAGCGATCAATGCTGCGCTGAGCCCTCCAGTTTTCCTTAGCGCGCGTGTGCCGATACGGTACATACATGATCCGCATTGACCCGCATACTCACTCGGCCTGCTCGGATGGGACGGACACTCCCGCTCAACTCATGATGGCTGCATCCCGCGTGGGCCTGGACGTGGTGGGGCTGACTGATCACGACACGACCGCCGGGTGGGAGGACGCGGCGGCGATGGTGGAGCGCACCGGGGTGGCGCTCATGCGTGGCATTGAAATGTCCACAGCGTCGAACGGGATCAGTGCTCACGTGCTGGCGTACATGCCTGACCCCTCGTTCCCTGAGCTGGTTGAGACGATGCGGCGCTCGCGGGAATCGCGCGAGGAACGGGCACGCAAGATTGTGCAGAACCTGTCGGCAGACTTTCCGATCACGTGGGACGCTGTCGTTGCGCAGACGCGGGGCGAGAACGTGCCGGTGGGGCGCCCTCACATTGCTGACGCATTGGTCGAGGCAGGTGTGTTCCCTGATCGCGGGGCTGCATTTGACGGAGCCCTGCATCCCTCGTTGAAGTACTACGTGCACTACTGGGCTCCTGACCCGGTTGATACCGTTCGTCTGATTCGTCGCGCGGGCGGTGTCCCCGTTCTGGCACATCCGAGGGCGAGGGCGAGGCAGCGAATCCTGAGCGAAGACGTCATTGCTGACATGGCAGAAGCCGGTTTATTCGGTCTGGAACGTGACCACCGCGACCACGACGCTGCTGCTCGTGAGGAAGTGGAGCGCATCGCGGATCGGCTGGGACTGCATGTGACAGGATCGTCGGACTATCACGGCCAGGGAAAGCCGAACCAGCTTGGAGAAAATCTGACATCAGAGTATGTTTATCGGGCAGTGGAAGAACAAGCCAGCCTGGAGGTCGTACGCCCGTGAACGTCGCTGAGATCCTCAATATCGGTTTGCTCGCCACGACGTTTACGAAGCTGTTCGTCATCATGGACCCGATTGGGACGGTCCCGGTGTTTTTGTCGCTCACGGGGCGCTATTCGGTGGCCGACAAGAGGCGCGCCGCAGTGCAGGCCACGGTCACCTCGCTGGGTGTGATCTTGCTGTTCGCTGCGATCGGACAGTACATTTTGCAGTTCCTGGAGATTTCCACTGAATCGCTGCAACTGTCGGGCGGTTTCCTGTTGTTCCTGGTGGCGATGGAGTTGCTGACGGAAAAAGACCAGGACGAACCTGACACCGGGGATCACAATGTCAACGTCGCGCTGGTTCCGCTGGGCACGCCCCTCCTGGCCGGTCCGGGCGCAATCGTTGCCGTCATGGTGGCGGTGACGAATTCCGGTAAGACGATCTCCGGGTGGGTGGCAGTTGCCCTGGCTGTCGTGCTGATGCACGTGGTGATTTGGCTGACGATGCGTTTTTCCGTTGAGCTGGCCAAATTCCTGGGCCAGGGTGGCATCATGATCCTGACGAAGATCGCCGGTTTGCTGCTGGCGGCGATTGCCACACAGATGGTGATGACAGCGATCTTCACTTTTGTGCGTAACGCGGGGTTGTAGCAACGCTCTGTTTGAGCACCGATCAGTCGTCATCTTCGTCCTCGTCGTCTTCAGCGCAAACTGATTGCAGCATCTCGTCGGTGCCGAAGTAGTAGCGCAGTTCCTGCGATAGCGTCTGGATGATCGGCTGATCGGGGTAGTCTTCTTGCCAGTGCCGAGCGAAGCTGCACAGGAGCTCGAGTGTGGACTCGAATGAATACTTCCCTCTCATGGTCCACCGTGTACGTTCCACACGCTGAGATGCCAAACGAACAGCGTCGAGCGGCCGAGGCTGTTTGATCCACACGCAGAGCCGTTTCCACTGTTTTTCAACGCCCCAACGGTGCGCATACTTCCATGCTCGCTCATGATCTCCTGCGGCAAGCGCAAGGGCGACCGGGGTATCTCCTGACGCCCAATGCTGGCGCTCAATCCAGCGGTTGATTTGCCTGAGGATTCTTTGATGCTTTCGCGTGGTTTCACCGCAACGCAGCAGGAGTGCCTGGAACTGTGGCGTTGGATCCGCTTTGAATGCCGGCCATAAGAATGCGAGTGCTGTGCGTGTTCGGTGCGCCGCCAGGCAGACTTCGGCAGCATCGTCGATAGGAATGCGGAAAGGAGAGAAAGATTCTTCCGAATCAGTGGTGATTGCATCTGCACGGTGGGCACGGATGACAACGTCCGCCGCCAGATCCGGTTGGTTCAAGTCCTCAATGTCAGCCAGGAACTGTCGGTAGGCGAAGCGATCTCCCTGCGTGGCGCATTGGCGCAATATGGAAACGTCCTTCAGGAAACGCCCAACCTCGCGGAGCAGCCTGTTTTCGGTGCAGTTAATCGTTGCTTTCTTTCTTGTTTGCTCCTCCAGATAAGCTAGGAAAGCCACCTTTGCCTGGTCGCCCAGGGCAGGAAGATAATCTTCAGGCCTGGCATCGAACCACTGACAGTTATCGGTCATAAACTGAGCAGTTCGCTGACCAGCTTCCTGCGCCGGCAGCTTGTCAACCCACACCCGAATCAACAGTGTTTCAAATGCAGTCTGTAAAGGAGCTGTCCACTGGCGATCCGCGTCTCCCGGATCAGTTCCGCGCAGTCTCTTGAAGTCAGCCAGCACCCGGTGGCAGATCGATTCAAGCCCTACAGTGAAACCGCGGTCAATGAGCATCCTCATGTGTACGCTCAGAGCGGCGATAGCATCTTTTTGTGCCGCGAGGTCGCTCCATGTTGGTATCCCGTGCTGGGCGAAGATTGCGCGATAGTTTTCCTGAACAAGCTCAAACATCTGATCGTATGAACCGAAGGTGAAGCTCCATGCCGCAGCAAGAACGTGCTGCAGTGGGGGAAGATCAGACGCTGCCGTTTTGACATAGTGCTGAAGCGTCTCGTGATCAGCCCTCTCGATGAAGCTCTCGGCAAGTTGTGCTCTGTCAAGAGGCTGCTCGTGAGCTGTAAAACTGACGGGGGACGCACCGTCTGCACTGTAGTCCTGTCTCAACAGCACCATTCCCAGCGCACTCAGGTGTTTGCAGAAGTTTCCTTCCTGGCAGTGAGGACACGTGCAGGTGCCGGACAGGAAACCGTCGTCGTCCCACTCCAGCCTCACGTCGTATACACGGGTTCCCCGTACCTGTGCGCACGCGCAGTTTTCCATGACCCGGATGTCCATGACGAACTCCGTGTACTGGAGCGCCCGGTGGAAAACTGCGGCACCGGCGCACGCCTGAATATCTTCAGCAGTGAAGGGCAATGTGCTCATGTCCGAAGTATGACAGCACCCGTGTGCATCTGGAGCCCGTCGGATTTCAGAGATCGACTATTGCCACCCCCATCCAAACTGTGTTACTGTATTAATACAGTGATACAGATGGAGGGAGGGAGACATGCAAATGAGCGGAGATTCTCGGCCAATCTGGATCCAACTGGTCGAAGAGTTTACGCAGCGTATTGTTTCCGGCCAGTGGAAGCCCGGAGAAAAAGTACCGAGCGTCAGAGAACTGGCCGCAGAATTCACAGTCAATCCGAACACCGTCCAACGAGCACTCACCCGTGCTGACGAGGACGGCCTGACACAATCGAATCGCACTGCCGGACGCTTTGTGACAGACGACCAGGACGTGATCAAGCACCATCGCGACTACCTTGCACACCAGATAACAGCTGAATTCATCGCACAGATGAAAGCACTTGGATGTGACAAAAACACGATCACTGAGCTGATCAATTCCCAGTGGAATACGTATGGACCTGACACAGTCGCCCTCGGCAATGAACAGAAACACGCAAAGGATCCTCATGACAACGCACGCAATTGAGGTTGCGCACCTGACCAAAAAATACGGACAATGGCCGGCGCTCAACGATATATCTTTCGCCATTGAGCCCGGGCAGATCGTTGGCCTGATGGGAGACAACGGGTCCGGGAAAACGACACTTCTGAAAATCCTGGCAGGAATACTGTCCGGTTACGAGGGGAACGTCGCCATCCACGGCCATGCGCCCGGCCCGCAGTCCAAAGCCATCACCTCCTACCTGCCGGACGAATCGGCGCTGCCAACCAGCCTGACAGCCGATGAGGCGATCCGCATGTATGCCGACTTCTTCGACGACTTCGACCGCGCTCAGGCTTCTGAGATGATCGATTTCTTCGAACTGCCACACAACAAACGCTTCCGAGAGATGTCAAAAGGTATGCGCGAAAAGGCGCAAGTGGCACTCACCATGTCCAGACGGGCAAAAGTCCACCTGCTGGATGAGCCGATATCAGGGGTTGACCCGGCGGCGCGCGACATTATCATGCGCGGCGTGCTCACAGGTTTTGACCCCGACGCCCTCATGATCCTGTCCACACACCTGATCCGCGACATCGAGCCGATCATTGACTACGCAATCTTCATGCGCCAGGGGAAGATCTTGCTGGCGGGACACGTTGATGATCTGCGAGAAGAACACGGCACGGACCTCGACACTCTGTTTAGAAAGGTGTATGCACGATGATCTGGACAATTATCCGCTATGACGCGAAAGCAACGTGGCGCCAGCTGTGCGTCATGCCTGTCGTGGCAGCATTGCTGCTGGGCACAGCAATCGGCGCAGATGCGCTGAAAATTCCAGTGTTGAAGCAAACTTCCCTGGTACTCGCAGTGGTGGCAATCGGCGGGCTGCTTGCAGTGCAGGCGCTGATATGCATCCTCAACTACTGGACATCAATGTATGGGCGACAGGGCTCATTCACGCAGACCATTCCGGTGCGCACATCAACACTTTTGAGTGGAAAACTCCTGTACGCACTTATCGTCGGCGTGCTGTCACTGATCGTGACCGCCGTGTTCACGCTGCTTGCCGTCCTGTATTACGTCGGCGCCGAACCTGCGCGCTACGTCATTGACCAGATTCTTCAGCAGGCGTGGACCAATGCGGTCATACTGGTAATCGCAAGCGTGCTCCTCCAGTTAGTCTGCTCACTGGTGATCGTATGGTCGGTGATCACAATCAGTTCTGACGAAAAGCTCTGGTCGCTCAGATGGGGCGCACCGGTCCTCGGCCTGTTCTGCACATACGTTGTTTATGAAGTCGGAGCCGCGCTGTTCATGCTGTTCATTCCGATCGGAGTGCGTATGGAAGATCCCGGGGCAGGTGACATCGTCATGGAAGGAATGTGGCCCAGCTTCGTCAAACTGGTGCAGTATGACGTAGCATCGCCTGAGGTGTTGGGGCTTGGATACGTCCTGTGGGCGGTTGTTCTGGCAGTGGTGCTGCTTGTCCTCGCGCGGCGTCACGCGGATCGGCGCACATCCGTTCGGTAGCGGATTGCCAGGCAGCCCGCCTCCCTCGTCTGCTTGTCGAGGGAGGCGGGCCTGTGAGAAAGTATGAAGGTCAGTGTAGCGTGGATGTGGAGGTACCAATGTCGGACCCGGTGCGACCTGTTGGTGGCCAGGTGGAGCCGAATCGTCGGCCAGGGACGGTGTGGGCGCTGCTCATCCTCACGTTGATCTATTCCATCTTCAGCTCTGTCAGAGCTATCAACGACGCACTCACAGCGCTGCCGCAGATGACAGACAATGGCGAGGACCTCACGATGGTTGCAGTGGTTATCGACCTTGTCATTATCGGCCTGTGTGTCCTGCTGCTGCTCGGTGCACTCCTCGTCACCATGCGAATGACACGGATCCTGATGCTGGTTGCAGGGATCATGACGATTGGGTGGGAGCTGCTGTCCGTCTTCAGCTACGCGGTCTTGCTGCAGGAATATCACCTTGGTCGCTGGGCGATCAAACTGGGCCAGCTTGGAATCGTGATTGTCATCGTAGTGCTGACGCTGGTTCCACCCACGGCGCGCTGGTTTGCAGCCAGGTTCACGCAGCGCAGGATATAGGCGTTCGAGGGTGGATGCGCGCCCTCGCCATGCCTGAGAAAGGGATGGTCCAGCCAGTCCCGCTAAGACGACTTTGACACCGATGCCCAAGGCCGATTCGTCAGCCTTGGGCATCTGTATGCGTGAAACTTCAGGTGGTGCCGACTTACTCAGCAGCCTCGGAACCACTGGAACGGCGGCGTACACGGCGGCGAGTGCCCTGAGTGCCCTCACCCTTGGCAGATCCAGAGTCACTCTTGCGGCGACGCACACGCGTACGTTGACGACGCGGTGTCTCCTCAGATCCACCGTCCTGCGACGCTGCGCCCTTACGGCGGCCAGAGGAGCGACGCCCACCACCTCGACGCCCGGATCCTCGACCCGAACCACGCCCTGATCCGCGTCTCGGACCGTGATGCCCGCGACCGGTTTCTCCCAGATCCTCCACCTTCTCGGCTTGCAGACCCGCGCGCGTGCGCTGTGAACGCGGCAAACGGTCGGTGACATCGGTCGGGATATCCAAATCCGTGTACAAGTGATCCGACGTGTGGTACGTCTCAAGGGGGTCTGGCACGCCCAGCCCCAACGCTTTCGAGATCAGTGACCAGCGCGGCACATCATCCCAGTCCACGAACGTGACAGCGGTGCCGGATGCGCCTGCACGGCCGGTGCGTCCAATGCGATGCAGGTAGATTTTCTCGTCTTCAGGGCACTGGTAGTTGACCACATGTGTCACGTCGTCAACGTCGATGCCGCGTGCCGCCACGTCGGTGGCCACCAGCACGTCGATCTTGCCGTTACGGAACGCCCGCATTGCCCGCTCGCGCGCACCCTGACCCAGGTCACCGTGCAGCGAACCAACAGCAAAACCGCGATGCGTCAGATCCTCGCCCAGGCGCGCTGCCGTCCTCTTGGTGCGGCAGAAAATAATGGTGCGGCCTCGCCCTCGTGCCTGCAGAATACGGCTGATGACTTCCACCTTGTTCATCGCGTGCACGCGGTAAATGACCTGCTTGACTGTGCGCACCGTGGCGCCCTGATCCTCCGGGTCCTGCGCGCGGATGTGGGTCGGCTGGGACATGAAGCGGCGAGCCAGCGCCACTACCGGGCCAGGCATCGTCGCTGAGAACAGCATCGTGTGGCGCGTAGCCGGAACGCGTGCCAGCAAAGTTTCCACATCGGGCAAAAAGCCCAGATCCAGCATCTCGTCGGCTTCGTCAAGGACTACTGTCTTCACGCCGTTGAGCTTGAGCACGCGCCGCTTGAGCAGGTCGATCAGACGACCGGGAGTTCCCACAACGACGTCAGTGCCGCGTTCCAGCGAATCGATCTGCGGCTCGAACGCTACGCCACCATAAATCTCCGTGATGCGCACACCCAGTTTCGATCCGGCGACGCGCAGATCAGCCGCCACCTGCTTGGACAGCTCGCGCGTGGGGAGCACAACCAGTGCCTGCGGACAGTCGGGATTGAGCAGATCCGCATACGCCGGGCTCGAGGGCACCACCAGCTCCTGAAGCAGTGGGATCCCAAAACCCAGCGTCTTGCCGGTACCGGTTTTCGCCTGGCCGATGATGTCATGCCCGTCCAGCGCCACCGGCAAGGTGAGTGCCTGAATCGGGAACGGGTGGGTAATGGAACGCTCCTCCAACGCCTGCACGATCGGATCGCACACGCCGAAATCTGCGAATGAGCGTTCATCGAGGTGCGACGTGGAGCCGTCCTCGTCAGTGATGTCCGGGACTGCTTCGCCGGCGTGAGCGTCGAATGTTCCGTCGGCAATGTCACCCAGGCGCACCACCCCGGCTGAGTAGGTCACTGACGAGGGTGACTCGTCCTGAGGCTGCGCTTCGTTATCTGTCAAGGAATCAGTCACGATCCTGCTATCTCCATCTTCGGGACGTTGCCCGAGGTCAGGTGTGAATGCGATGCACTCACACACGAGGGGAAGCCGATCGCGCATTATCACTGGGCACATACACGCCTCATGTCGGGCGCCGTTGAATGTGCACGGACGCGGCAAAGATTTCACCAAGGTGAAAGCTCCGCGGTTCAGTCGGTATCTGACGGTGTCGTGTTGAGTCAAAGCGACCGGTCAACCGTATGTTCGTCTCCATGATATCCGTGTCGGCCGTATGAATGTGCAGGCGGTGAGGGTTATCACGTCTCACGGCTGTGATCGCGCTAGGCTGGAGCCATGCAACGTGTCTACGAAACTCCTTCACACGCCACCAGTGAAGCGCTCGGTTTTTTCGCGTACGGCGCGCTGGCGGCCATGACCCGTCTGGCCAAGGACGGTGACCAGGCGCCCACCATCGACGCCCATATCGCTCACATGGAAATGGCGGATCGCGCGTTCCAGTTCTTCACACAGATGGGAGTCTGGGCGCGTCACCGCGGGCTGGATCTGGCCGAGCTTGCCGACGAGTATTCAGGCATGTTTGACGACATTGACATGCGCACCCGGCCCAGTCAGTGGTGGGAACGCTCCGTCAAAACGTACGTCACGCTGGGTATCCTGAGTGACCTGATGCGCGAAGTCGCCGTGTGCCACAAGCTGTTTGATGACGTGTCGGAGTCGTGGGATCTGGGTCAGGGCGCGTGGGTGGAAGAACACCTCGCGCCGCTGACTGCGCAGGACGGGCAGCTGGCCGCACGGTTGTCCTTGTGGGCCAGGCGCGTGGCGGGCGAGGTGCTCGGTCTGGCTCGTGCCACGCTGTTCACGCATCCGAATCTGGCGAAAGACGGCGACACGGCTGATGCCATTTCCGCCGAGGTCACCCGGCGTCACGGTGAGCGCATGGAGCGCATTAACCTCAAGCCCTGAGGTGGTTCATCTCTAGCTGACGGCGAAGCCCACTCGGCGAGGCTGTTCTGAGGCGATCGACACGTATGCCAGGGATGCTGCCGGTACGATGATGCGCTGTCCCCGACGGTCAGACAGGTCGAGGGCGGTCGAGTCTGCGGCTGTCTGCTTGACGAGGGCGACCAGGTCTTCCTCGTCCATGTCCACGTCAAGTTGAAGTTCGCGGGCAGCGCCTTGCACTCCGATTGCTATTTTCATGTGAAACTCCCTTTCGAGCCGGCCATATCCTGGTTCTCACCCTAGCAACGCTGCACCTCACGTACCGGATCGAACGCAAATGCACGTGCAGGATGTCACTATTAGGACATGGACATCACCACGACTCCGATTATCGCGCGTGAACAGCCAGTTCACGTTGCTGTTCCTCAGCTGGATCAGTATCAACGCGCAGTATGCGATGCGGTTGCCGCCGGGCAGCATGCTGTGGTGCGCTCCATGCCTGGATCGGGGCGGACGACGTGCGCACTGGCTGTTGTCCAACAGGCTGTGAACAGGTCAGACAACGTGATGATGCTCGTGCCGGATCGCAACCGGGCGGACTGGCTTCAACCCCGTGTGGAAGCGCTCGCACCGCACACTGTTCGCCCCGTGCGAACGCCGGCCGGCTGCGCCTATCAGGTTGTCTCCACGTGGCGCACCGTGCGCGCGGATCCACTCGGTCCCGTTCAACTGGTCACCGGAGCGGCAGAAGATCAACTCATAGCGGACCTGATGACGCGTCCCGGCATTAACTGGCCGGAATTCCTGCCTGAACAGATGCGTGACATGGCGGCCTTCCGCATGGAAGTACGCAACCTTTTCGCTCGCGCCGGTGAAGCAGGTATCAGCGGTGAGGAACTGGAACGAATTGGACGTGAGCGCGGTGCAGACGAGTGGGTGGCGTGCGGGCAGCTTCTGCAGGTGTACGAGGGGGGCCCCGACTTCGCTGTGGAAACGCGCGGCACAATGCTGGCTGACATGTCGCGCATACAGCGTGTGGCGGCTCAGGTGATCGATGGGTGGGATCGTGATGCCGCGCGCGTGGGGGTGAGCGCAGATGCGCCCATACCTGATGTGATCGTGGTGGATGATCTGCAGGACTGCACTCCCTCAACCGTCGAACTGCTCAGCGCGTGTGCGCGCAGTGGCACCAGGATCGTGGCATTTGCCGCTCCCGATGTTGCCGTGGCGTCCTACCGTGGAGGCGAACCCCACCTGGATGCGCGCCTGTCGCGCCGCCTGGGCGTTCCCCTGATGCAGCTGGGTGCCAACCGCCGCGGCACACCCGTACTGCGTCACATGGTCTACGACGCAGTTGAACGAATCGGCGTGCAGGCCTCGGCTGCGCACCGATTGGCAGAAGCTCAGGCATTGGGCGTGTCGGATGGGCAGGCAGACGATACGCCGGCGACAGGTGATGTGCATCTGCACGTCGTCGCAACCGATGCTCAGATGGGGGCGCAGTGCGCGCGGGCCGTGCGCCATGCTTTTCTGCATGAGGGGATGGACTGGACGGACCAGGTCATCATCGCGCGCTCCAGCAGCATCGTTGAACAGGTCAGGCGTCAGCTGATGCAAGGCTCAGTCCCCGTTGCTGGTGGTCAGCGCGCCTTCACATTCTCCGCAGAGCCAGCAACCCGGATTCTGCTTGAGCTGATCTGTGCCGATCCGGAAGATCCGGAGGATTTGCTCACGCACCTGATCGACTCGCCCTACATCCAGGTCGATCCTCTTGACGTGTCGCGAGTTCTGCGAGCGCTGAACCGGCAGTGCCGGGACGAAGGTGCAGGCAGTGCAGATGATGGCGACGACACTGATGCCCGCGTCCAGGAGGTGAGCATCGCTGATCTCATCGCTTCGCCGCAGATCCTCAACACGCTCAGTGATGACGACGACGCAGCGCAGGAGGCCGTGTCGCGCATCAGGGGTGAACTGCTCACAGCTCACCTGATGTGGAAAGCGGCCCAAGATGCCGCACAACTGACACCCGGCGTGGCACTGTGGCGCCTGTGGAACAGCAGCAGCGAACTGGGTGAGGAGCACTCAGTGGCGACCCGATGGCGCAATGGCGCCATTGCTGGAGGCACGGATGCCGCATGGTACGACGATCAGCTCGACGCGGTCCTGGCACTGTTCAAAGTTGCCGATGTCTACGAGCAGCGTGAGCCAGGCGCACGGGCAGGAGCTTTCGCGCAGCAGCTGCTCGGTGATGACGTACCAACCGATACGATCGCGCAGGCAGGGATTCGTCCTCGGGGAATCGAAGTACTGACACCGGCAGCCGCGATGGGGCGCGAATGGAAGCTCGTGCACATCGTGGGCGTGCAGGACGGTCAGTGGCCCAACATGACGGTGCGTGACCGAGTGCTGCGTTCCGACCTGATCGGGCAGGCTGACCCTGATCCCTCCACGCGGTTGGCGCGCCACCAGATCATGGAAGATGAACGCCGTCTGTTCGCCGCCGCTTTGTCCAGAGCTACGCGACGCGTGCAGGTTTATGCCGTGCTGAATGAGGACGAAGCTCCCTCGTCGTTCGTGGACCTGATTGCGCGATACAGTCACGCACCGCGCACCGAAGATGGAGACTGGATCGTTGAACGCGTACCTGCGCCCCTCAACATGGCTGGTCACGTCGCGCACCTGCGCCATCTTGCAGCTCAGGGTGGAAAAGAAAGCGAACAGGCCATTGAACTGCTTGCGGTGCTGGCACGCAGCGGTGTCAGCTATGCGAACCCGCGCTACTGGATGGGGACAGGCGGGGTGACGACCTCTGAGGTTACCGGCTCGAAAACGGTGCGCCTGTCACCCTCGAAAATCCAGGACATCCGCGATTGCCCGCTCAAATGGTTCTTCACGTCGATCGGCGCTGACCAGGCGCCGGGTGCCGCCCAGGAATTGGGCTCCCTCATCCATGCCATTGCTCAGCGTCACCCGCATGGACCACTCGATGTCATGATGAGCGAGTTGCGCGCCGCATATGACCTGCTGGACTTCGATGCGAACACACTGGCAGGACGCCAGCAGATCGCGCAGGCTGAACACATCATCGAGAACCTTGCCGCATATATGGAGGGAGTGCCCGGTCCGGTAGAGGTCGAACAATCCATTCACGCCACTATCGGTGATGTCATCGTGAGCGGGCGCATTGACCGGATTGAGCATGTGGACGGGAAGATACGCGTGGCGGACCTGAAAACAGGCAAGAGTGCCGTATCAAAGACCGCGGCTCAGGAACATCCTCAGCTCGCGTCCTACCAGGTGGCGCTGACAGTCGCAGGATATGAAATGACTGGAGCCCGCCTGGTGTACCTCGGAAAGAAAAACGTCGCGACGCGCGAACAGTCAGCAATGGACTCCGAACAGTTCACTCAATGGTGCGACCAGATGAAGCAGTGGGGACAGATGGCGCGCGGCCCACACTATCCGGCAACACCGTCAGAAGATGCATGCCGTTTTTGCCGTTTCGCTCAGAGTTGCCCTGCCAAAGATGGAGGACGGAGGACACTGCCATGACAACGCAGACGCTGACCCATCCTGAGATGACAGCCCGACGAATCGCGGAACTGACGGGCCTGCCGGTTCCCACCGCCGAACAACAACGCGTCATTGAAGCTGACATGGAGCCGCTCCTCGTTGTTGCCGGCGCTGGGTCAGGCAAGACCGAGACCATGTCGATGCGAGTGCTGCACATGGTCGCCGCGCGAGGACTATCCCCCGACCAGATCCTCGGATTGACCTTCTCACGCAAAGCAGCCGCTGAACTCGGTCAGCGGCTTCGAGCGCGCCTGAGCACACTGAGCCAGCACTGCGACGGCATCATCACCACTGAGGATCCGGTATGTATGACATACCACTCCTTCGCACAGCAAATCGTCCACGACCACGGGATGCGTCTGGGTATCGACCCGAACCAGCGTCTGATCGGACAGGCAGGCGCAGTCCAGATGATGACCGACATCGTTGAGATGTGGCCACACGATCTGGGAAGCGACAAGAGCGTATCCAGCCTTGTGGACAGCGCACTGGGTCTTGCGGGTCAAATCGCTGAACACGCAATGAGCATTGATGAGATGCGCGTATTCCTCGACGAATTTGGAACGGCGCTGCGGGAAATTGGCAAGCTGACCGGCGTACTCAAGAGGATGGTGGATACCAATGACCTGCGGCTGCGCCTCCTCGACCTGATCGACGCCTTCTCTGAACGCAAACGCAGTGAACGAGTCGTCGACTTTTCAGACCTGCTGATCTTGGCCAACCGGCTCGCCCACAGCGCGCCCGCTGTGCGCGACCAATTGAGAGCCGACTATCACGCTGTGTTTCTGGACGAATTTCAGGACACCTCCGTCATCCAGATGAAGTTTCTGGCGGCACTGTTCCACGATCACCCAGTGACAGCGGTAGGGGACCCCAACCAGTCCATCTACTCGTGGCGTGGTGCATCAGCCGGATCACTGAAATCATTCCTGGACCGCTTCTGTTCGGATACTCCTCACGCCGAGCAAACACAGTACCTCTCGACAGCGTTCCGAAACGACCGTATGATCCTCGATGTCGCCAACCACGTGTCCAAGCCGTTGCGTGAGGATTCCGACATACCGCAACTCAAAACGCTCGAACAAACACTGACGGCTGACTTGGAGCGCGCGCGACGCGAAGCGGCTCCCGTTGCTGAACAGCAGCGCCTCGAACAGGCGGTTCAGGCTGCGCGTGAGCGCGCCCACGACGGAGTTGTGGACGTCGCCTTCGAGACCAGCACCCAGGACCAGGCCGAAACAGTGGCCCGCTTCCTTGCGAAGCACCGCCAACGCCGAGGCTCCAGATGGTCAAGCGCGGCGGTGCTGTGCAGGCGAACCTCCGATTTTATCGCAGTGGAAAAAACACTTCGGGCACATGACATTCCTACCCAGGTGATTGGTTTAGGAGGACTGCTTCAACAACCTGCAGTCTCAGATGTGCGGGCAGCATTGCGATTAAGTGTTGATGTGAGCGACTCGCCGGCAGCGCTGCGGCTGGTGACGAACCTCGACCTGGGAGCCTCGGATCTGCAGGTGCTCGGCAAGTGGGCCAGGGCGCGAAATACGCGTACGCCAGGAGACCATCCCCTGACCTACCTTCTCGACGCTCTCGATACGCCACCGCCCGTGCACTGGCGTGGCGATGATGCTTCCCCTGCGATCTCTGCCGCAGCAGTGGCGCGCGTCGAGGTCCTGTCCAGCAAACTGCGTGCCATCCGTGAATGGTCCGGGCATCCGGTGACAGATCAGGTGGAACGTGCCATCTCGGTACTGGGAGTGGCAACCGATGCTATTGCTGACCCCATGCCCAACGACGGACGCGAAGCGCTGGATACGTTCGTGGATGTGGCCCGAAACTTTGAGAAAGATGCCCCCGATCCGTCGATGCGCGCATTCCTTGCGTGGCTGGATGTGGCCGAACAGGAAGAACGTGGCCTTGCCGGGCCGCACACCGACCCGGATCCCGATGCGGTGCAGATTCTCACCATCCACGGGGCGAAAGGTCTGGAATGGGACAGTGTGGTTGTCTACGGGCTGGGGGATGGGATTTTCCCCTCTCACCGCTCGAACTCAGTGACGTGGCGCGATGATCCACCCGGAGCGAACGGATGGTTGGAACGAAGCAGCGAGATTCCCTACCCGTTGCGAGGAGATGCCGACTACCTTCCGGCCTTGACGATCGGTGAGGGGGAGGGACGAACACCTCAGTCAGTGTTCAACAACTGGATTTCGCAGACCTATCGACCTGAAATGGGCTGGCAGACGGAGCGCGAAGAGCGCCGCCTCGCATACGTCGCATTGACCAGGGCACGCCATCACATGCTGCTGACCGGTGCGTGGGTGGCATCGTCAGCCAAATTGCACTTTCCCTCGCGCTATCTGATGGAACCACTTGAAGCTGGGCTGACGGCTGCCGACCCAGAACGTGCGATCGCGCCTCAACCTGAACCTGAAGAAGTCGCACAGCTCCTGGCCGCGCAAGACTCACCGCTCTTTCCAGCACCTCCTGACGTATCGCGCCAACGCATGACACAGGTGGCTCACGCAGTGCAGGACGCGATGACACGGCATAGCGGTGAGGCGACCGATGGTGACACGCATCTGGCGCACACCCCGCACCCGCTGGCCGCCGACACGCGCGTCCTCCTCGACGAGCATCTGCTGCGCAAACACGACGATGCGCTTGTTGTGCCACTGAGCCGCATTCCGGCAACCTCGGTGACACGACTGCTGAGCAGTCCAGATGAGTATGCGCGCGACTTGCGTCGGCCCATACCGCGCGAACCCAGCGACGCCGCGACCCTGGGGACACTGTTCCACTCATGGGTCGAACGCCAGCTGCGCATGGTCTCAGGTGAACTGTGGGATGAGCACATTCCCGGCGAAGAAACGCTTAGCTCGGCGCAACACAGGCGCTTTGACGCAATGAAAGGCATTTTCAACACCCTCCCCATTGTCAATACAGGAAAGCCGATCGCGGTAGAAGAACCCTTCTCGGTGCGGATCGGCTCCTTGAGTATTCCCGGCCGCTTCGACGCTGTGTTCGAGGATGCCGACGGCCGGACAGTGATCATCGACTGGAAAACAGGTCGCGCCCCGACGCGCAATCCAAGCGGAGCGCTCACCGCGCAGGCGCATCTGACTCAGTTGCGCCTCTACACCGCCGCATGGGCGCAGCGAAGCGGAACAGACCCGGACGACATTCATGCCCGCATCGTCTACCTGGGTGGTAATCCTTCCGTTCCAGCAGACCAGCGCATGTATTCCAGGGAAGCTCTGGACACAATCGTGCGCGAATATGGCTCACCGATCAACGACCTGGAAACCGCGTTGCAGGCAGTGTTCACGCAGTCGCCAGCATAGAGCGCGCCTGCGCGTCGCTTCAGGAAAATTGTGGGGGAGTGCGAGTCGGATCACCATCGGCATGCCGGTCAATGACGGACTCCACCTCGTCCATCGACACCGGCTCCGTCACGTTCTCAGGCGAAGCAGTCCAGGTTGGCGCGGCGGGCTCTGCGGCAGGCTCAGGTTCATCCGCGGGGGCAGTCTCATCCTTGGGTTCAGGCGCGAGCTCATGCTCCGTCAGCAGGTCATCGCCCACGTCGAGCGACAGATCCGTCAACATCTGCGACGCGTCGCGCACGATCTCCTTGTCCTCGGCATGAAGCCCGTGAGACAGCCAGCGCACGATTGCCAATTCAGACAGCAACTGAGCGCGCGTCACCAGGTGCAAGTCCGTCGCCATCCTCGTCATCGAATACGACGACTGGAACGTTTCAAGGAAACCATCAGACGCCTGAGACAAAATCCACGCCACGTCGATCGCCGGATCACCCACGTGCGCAGAGGAAAAACCACTGATGGACAGCACGATCCCATCTGCGACCTTCACCGACTGCACATGCAGATCGCCGTGAACAGGGCACGGGCGGAAACGCCACAAAGCGTCATCATCTAAGGCAGCTCGCCAGTGGCGCACAAGATTCGCAGGAACCGTCACAGCTGCCAATACTTCCTGGAGGACAGCACGGTGGCGGTCACGGCACTCAGAGGCCGAATACTGCGGAACATTCACATCCGAATACGTTGAGACAGGCAGGTTATGCAAGCTGGCGATTGATCGGGCCAGCGAGGCCGGCAAAATACCCGACTGATCGAAGTCCTCATCACCCATGAAACGGCCCGCAAGATCCTGATGCACCATCACCGACACGCCCTCGCGGGTGCGGGCAATACCAGCAGGACGCGGCACATCAAAACCGACCTCACCCGCATCGTGAGCAGACGCCAGACGGGCAAGGACCGCCCACTGTGCCCTCAAATCCACACCGCCCACATCTTCATGCGGACACACCACGGTCCAGCGGTTCCCCTGATCATCGACAATGCCGGTCATGGAGACAACCTCGTCACTGAATTGAGGCTCACGTAAAGCCGCAACAGAAAGGCCGGGTACCGCCGCGGTCGCCAACGCAGCCAATTCAAGAGGTGTTCGTGGTGTACTCACCCTCTTACGGTACATGGCCTGTCCACACTTCGAGCCGCTTCATTAATGGTGTTTCACGCCCCGTTTGGGAAAAACTGCAGGTCACTGGCGCACCGAACGCTCACCGGTACCCAAACCCCCACCCGAAGTTATCCACAGTTCAGTAGAAAGGGTTCCCATCAGGATGCTACTTTGCTACGTTCGGTGACAGTAATCACAAGGACAGCCCACTGCAACGCGAAAGGAACGGCACGATGGCGAGCACGCCCGATACAGCCACACAGCTGCGCAGCGCACTCGCATCCCGCGGCATCGACCCCTTCACGCACACCCAACGCGCCCGGCAGCTGGCCGAGGAAACCGTCACGCAGATGCTCGGGCCGCTCACCCCCGACGAAATCCACGAGCACACAGAAAACCTGCTGGCCGAGGTTATCGGCTTTGGCCCCCTCCAGCGGTATCTGGACGATCCAGAGGTTGAAGAAGTGTGGATCAACGACCCCTCGCGCATCTTCATCGCGCGAAACGGCCAACCCGAGCTGACCACATTGATCCTGTCCGACCAGCAGGTGCGAGACCTCGTGGAACGAATGCTGCACCATTCGGGCCGGCGCCTTGACCTGTCAGCACCCTTCGTGGATGCAATGCTGGCCGGCGGGGAACGCCTGCACGTCGTGATCCCTCCCGTGACCGGCCAGCACTGGTCAGTCAACATTCGCAAACACATTCAACGTGCCCGCTCGCTGCGCGACCTCGTCAATGTGGCCATGCTGCCCGACTATGTTGCTGAATTCCTTTCCGCCGCCGTGGACAGTGGCTTATCCATCGTCGTGTCGGGCGCCACCCAGGCAGGAAAGACAACACTCCTGCGCGCACTATGCGGAGAAATCCCGGGCGCGCGCCGCGTCATCAGTTGTGAAGAAGTTTTCGAACTCGCATTGCCGGCTCGCGACTGCATTGCGATGCAGACACGCCCCAGCTCGATGGAAGGCACAGGCGAAATCACGCTGCGTGACCTGGTGCGTGAATCACTGCGAATGCGCCCCGAAACGCTCATCGTCGGAGAGGTGCGCGGTCCAGAAGCGCTCGACCTGCTGCTCGCACTCAACGCGGGTGTTCCAGGAATGGCGACCGTGCATGCCAACTCGGCCCGCGAAGCACTGTCGAAACTGTCCATGCTCCCCTTGCTCGCCGGCGAAAACGTCACCCCTCAGTTCGTTGTCCCCACGCTTGCGCACAGCGTTGACATCGTGTGCCACGTTGAACGCAACCACGACGGCACACGCGTTGTGTCCGAGGTGCTCGCCGTGCCCGGACGAGTCGAGGAGATGCGCATCGAATCAGCAGATCTGTGGCGCTATGACGGTGCCACGTGGGTGCGAGGCCGAGGCGCACTTGACGCGCATGAACGCTTCGCTCTGGCCCACCATGATCTGAGTGCCCTGCTGACGGGTGGGCCGTCATGAGCGCTACACTGATCGGAATCGTCCTGGGGATCGGTGTGAACTGCATCCTCCTGGCCTTCGTCGGCACACCTCAATTGCCGAGGTGGTCACCGAACTGGTGGCAGGCGTGGAACGACACCCTGATCAGGTCCGGAATTTCCTCCCTGACCCGCAGCACGCACGTCCTGGTCACGCTGGCGATCATGAGTGGTGTCTTCCTGGGCGTGCTGGCCTACACACGCACATGGACCGTGGCCATCGTGGTCGCACTGATGATCGCACCCGTTCCCACCATGGTGATCGTGGGTCGCGCTGCGCGCGTGACCAGGCAGACTCGAGCGGCGTGGCCCGATGTGGTGGATCAACTGGTGGCAGGTATCCGATCGGGTGCTTCCCTGCCCGAACTGCTCATCGACTGCGGTGAGCGCGGACCGCGAATCTTGCGTCCCTATTTCCTCACGTTCAGTACGGAGTACCGCGCTGACGGCAGATTCGACCATGCGCTGACGGGACTGAAAAACCGGCTCGCCGATCCGGTGGCAGACCGCATTATCGAAGCGTTACGCCTGGCACGCGATGTCGGCGGATCAGACCTGGCGGTCCTGCTGCGAGACCTGGGAGTCATGCTGCGTGAAGATGCACGCATCCGCGGAGAACTCGAAGCGCGCCAGTCATGGACAGTTAACGCAGCCAGGCTGGGAGTGGCAGCCCCGTGGATCGTGCTGGTGTTGATCTCCGCACAGGCCCAGGCCGCCAGCGCGTTTTCCACTCCACAAGGCGTGGTGATCCTCAGTGTGGGGGCACTGGTCTCGGTCGTCGCGTACTTCGTGATGAAGCAGATCGGCAAACTGGAAACGGAACGGCGGACCCTGCGATGAATGGGATGACGTGGGCGGCTGTCGCGATAGGGATGACTCTGGGTATTGGAATATGGCAGCTGGCGATTGCCATCCGTGCCCGCAACAATCTGCTCGCCGTGCGCGTGTGGAGCCAGCGCTCGGACACCACGTGGCCTTCCGATATGCCGGGCAGTCGGGTACGTTCACTGGCGGCGCAGTGGCTCGCACGCGTAATGGACGCAATTGGCTCCACATCCACCAGCGTTGTTCGCCGCCTGGAACTGCTCGGCTCGGGCAGGGAGCTCGCCACTTTTCGCCTGCACCAGTTCATTGCGGCAACCTGCTTGATGCTCCTGGCCGCAGTTGCGATCATCCCGCTGATTCACCGCACCCCCGCAGGAATCATGTCACTCATATGTGCTCTGGCGGTGGGTGCATTGACGGGGGCCGCACTGTGGGACCAGCTCCTGAGTGTGCAGGCCAGGCGTCGACAGCGTCAACTGGACAGTAGTGTCCCTGACGCCTCTGAGCTGCTCGCACTGGCAATCGGTGCCGGTGAATCGGTGCCGGCAGCCTTGTCGCGTGTGGCGGGAATCTCCCAGTCGCACTTGGCCCGCGAACTGAACCACACGGTCACTCAGATACGGATGGGCCGTGCCACCACGCGGGCACTGACCGACCTTGCCGCCCGCAATGATTCACCCAACTTGTCACGACTGTGTCAGACCCTTGTTACCGCCATCGAACGCGGAGCGCCACTGGCTCAGACCCTGCACGACCAGGCGCGCGACATTCGCGAAGTAACTCGGCAACGACTCATGGAACAAGGTGGCAGGAAAGAGATCGCCATGCTGTTCCCGATCGTCTTCCTGATCCTGCCCATCACTGTCCTGTTCGCACTGTACCCCGGGCTGCTTGCCCTCCAGATCGGACCGTGACATGCATATCCCAATACCACACCACCACCGCACCGACAGAAAAGAGAGAAACCCGATGCACACCTTCTTCCTATGGATCGCAACACTGACAGACAGGTTCATCCACCTGCCGACACAGCCTGACGAGGGAGAGCGCGGCGACGTACCCGGATGGGTCCTCATCACGCTCATGACCGTCGCCCTCGTCATCGGAATATGGGCGATCGCCGGTCCGCAACTGCAAAACATGCTGGAACAGGCATTGTCTTCCGTCAACTTCGGGTAAGGCCACCATGACAACGCAGGAGCGGACGCATTGGAGCGAAGAAGGCTCAGAGGTGGTTGCACACGCCATGATGCAGGCACTGGTCGTCATCGTCTTCCTGATCATCCTGCAAACCGCGTTCGCCCTGCACACTCGTAACCTGGCGATCTCTGCCGCCAGTGAGGGAGCACGCCGAGGAGCCCTGGTCGGCGCGGTCGACGCAGATGCCATCCAGCGAACCGGCGACCTGCTCGATGATTCTTTGGGGCAGGGACGTCCCCGTGACATTTCGACATCCCACCACCAGTGGCAGGGGCAGGACGCCCTCGTCGTGACAGTACGTACAACGATGCCTGTGTTCCTCACGTGGGGCCCACCCAACTGGCTCACCGTGCACGGACGCTCACTGGTGGAAGACGGTGAGCCGACCGCCCAGGCAGAAGGAACCGAACCGTGAGGGACACCAGGGCCGCGCGAGACATACGTGAAGACGGGAACGCCATCGTCGAATTCATCATGATGATGGTCGTGCTGGTCATCCCCGCGCTGTACATCGTTGTCACCCTTGCATCAGTGCAGGCGGCGGCGTTCGCAAGTGAATCATCCTCCCGTGAAGCCGCACGGCTTCTGTCGGCGGATCCGCAGCGCACTGAATTTGCATCACAGCAGGCGCACGTCATCTTCGCAGATTTTGGGCTGCCCGCTCCAGAATCAGTCACGACGCGCTGCGACCCGTCATGTTCCACCAGCGGCGCCCTTCTGACGGTCACGGTCTCCACAACTGTTCCGCTGCCCTTGATCCCATCGTGGATCGGCGCTCGCGGAGTTTTCCCCGTCTCCTCGACGACGCAGGCAGTCATCGAGGGGGTGCGCATTGAATAAGACTCGATACAGGAGCGCCGCGCATCAGCCGCACAGCGAGGACGGCCGGATCACTGTCTTGCTCATCGGGCTGGTCACAGTGGCGCTGCTAGCCGTAGCAGTCGGCGTGATCATCACGTCCGTTCACCTTCAACAACGTGCGCTCCTGAGCTGCGCTGATCGAATCTCTGCAGCAGGCGCAGCAGTACTGTCTGCGGAGAACTACTACGGTGAAGGTGGCGCCGAATTCGCAGTACCATCTGAAAGCGGGGCGAGGCAGGAAGCCTTCAGAACCCTGGAGCGCCTGTCAACGACCACGTGCGCAGTGGGGCAGGGCGTAGACATAACGGATCTGACGGTCGGAGAAAACGTCATTCAGGTCACCGTGCGCACACATGCCACATTGCCGTTGCTGCCGCCCGTCCTGCAAGGCGTTGCCGCGCCCGCCATGACGCAGTCCTCATCGGCGCGCACGGTCTGAACATACAGGCGCCGCAGCAGTGTGAGATCCGCTGCGGCGCCTGTCAGATTACTCGTGATGAGTCAATCAGATGACACCCATCGCCAGCATGGCGTCAGCCACCTTCAGGTAGCCAGCCAGGTTCGCGCCAGTCTGGTAGTCAGCTTCCGCGCCGTACTCATTGGCAGCACTCAAGCAGTTGTCATGAATGGTCGCCATGATCTCGTGGAGACGGTTGTCGGCATGCTCAAAGGTCCATGGATGACGAGCAGCGTTCTGCTCCATCTCCAGAGCTGAGGTCGCCACGCCACCAGCGTTCGATGCCTTTCCAGGAGCAAACAGGACACGGTTATCGTGGAACAGGTCGGTCGCCTCCGGAGTGGTCGGCATGTTCGCACCCTCAGCAACAAGATGCACACCGTTGTCAATGAGCTGGCGTGCGTTCGCCTCGTCCAGTTCATTTTGCGTCGCGCACGGAAGTGCCACATCACAGGCAACCTCCCACGGCTTTGCACCTTCAACGAACTTTGCGGAAGGACGCCGATCGGCGTACTCCTTGATGCGGCCGCGCTCGACCTCTTTGATCTGTTGGAGCAGTTCGAAGTCGATGCCGTCCTCGTCCAGCACGTAACCGGACGAATCGGAAGCGGTTACCACGTGAGCGCCGAGCTGTTGTGCCTTCTGGATGGCGTACAGTGCGACGTTTCCGGAACCGGACACAGTCACGCACTTGGAGTCGAGGGATTCGCCCTGCGCCTTGAGCATCTCGTCGGTGAAGTACACCAGGCCGTAACCCGTTGCCTCGGTGCGCACCTCGGAGCCTCCCCAGGTGATGCCCTTGCCGGTCAGCACACCCGCGTCGTAACGGTTCGTGATGCGCTTGTACTGTCCGAACAGGTAGCCGATTTCGCGCCCGCCCACACCGATGTCGCCCGCGGGGACGTCGGTGTTTTCACCGATGTGGCGGTACAGCTCAGTCATGAAGGACTGGCAGAAACGCATGATCTCGCCGTCTGACTTGCCCTTGGGGTCGAAGTCGGAACCGCCCTTGCCGCCGCCGATTCCCAGGCCGGTCAGGGAGTTCTTGAAGATCTGTTCGAAGCCGAGGAACTTGATGATCGACAGGTTGACGGAGGGGTGGAAACGCAGGCCACCCTTGTAGGGGCCAAGCGCCGAGTTGAACTCAACGCGGTAGCCGCGATTGAAGCGCACGTTGTTGTCATCATCTACCCACGGAACGCGGAACATGATCTGGCGTTCAGGTTCGCACAGGCGCGTGATGATGGAGTAACGGTCATCGTCAGGACGGCTGCCTTCGAGGCGTCCCAGTGACAGGAACACTTCGTAGACGGCTTGCAGGAACTCCGGTTCTGACGGGTTGCGCTCCTGGAGCGCGTGGAACTGTGACTGCAGGGAATCGCTTAAGCGAGAAAGATCTAAATCGGTCATGGAAAAATTGTGGCAGACGCGGAAGACTTTGCCGACTACCTTTCCATTATTTGGTTATTTTTACTTCAAGGTATTCCCATATCGGTGCCGAGGGTGCACAATAAGGACGTCTTTTACCCCTGAGGTGCCGTGCGTGTGGGTAGGGGTTTTCTTATGCGATGAACGAGGGAGTCGCGCGCCAACATGCGGTTTTCCAGTCGCCATTGAAAAATCGAGCGGCCTCCTGCCACGCGCCGCAAAGTAAAGAAGTGGTCAAATAAACGTTGGTGTGACATGAAACGTTGAGGCATCGCACGGTCGGCCGCTTATCGGCGGTGGGTCAGATGTATAACAGCAGGGGAGTCCTGATCGCTGCCCTCGATCGTTTACAGTGGGAGGGTGACCATCGAGTTTTCTGAAGAAATACCAGCACTGCGCACCACTATGGAGAATATTCTGGCTGTCTCCCAGCCGGATAAGCTGCGATCCACGATTGCTGACTTGTCCAGGCAGGCGGCCGCACCTGACCTGTGGGATGACGTGGAACATGCGCAGGAAGTGACCACTGCACTGTCGCATGCGCAAAATGAACTCGAACGCCTCACCACCATGGAAGAGCGTATTGACGACCTCGAAGCGATGGTGGAGCTGGCAGGTGAAGATTCCGATGAGTCGGGCGATCTGCTGGATGAAGCGGAAAATGATCTGCAGGCAATCCGTGATGACCTGTCATCGTTGGAAATCCGCACATTGCTGGATGGTGAATACGACGAGCGCAACGCCGTGGTCACCATTCGTTCAGGTGCCGGCGGTGTGGATGCCGCCGACTTTGCCGAAATCCTCATGCGGATGTACCTGCGCTGGGCGGAGCGCCACGGCTATCCCACTAAAGTGATGGATACCTCGTACGCGGAAGAAGCCGGAATTAAGTCCGCTACCTTCGAGGTGCAGGCACCCTACGCGTATGGCACCTTGTCAGTGGAGGCCGGTACGCACCGTCTCGTGCGCATCAGCCCGTTCGACAATCAGGGCCGACGCCAGACATCTTTTGCCGCCGTCGAGGTGATCCCGCTGATTGAGTCAACGGACCACATTGATATTCCTGAGTCGGATCTGAAAGTTGACGTCTTCCGCTCGTCGGGGCCTGGTGGCCAGTCCGTGAACACGACGGATTCGGCTGTCCGTATGACCCACGTGCCGACCGGCATTGTTGTGTCGATGCAGGATGAGAAGTCTCAGATCCAGAACCGCGCGGCAGCCCTGCGTGTGTTGCAGTCACGTCTGCTGGTGTTGCGTCACGAGGAAGAGCAGGCCAAGAAGAAGGAACTGGCTGGCGACGTGAAAGCCTCGTGGGGTGACCAGATGCGCTCCTATGTCCTGCAGCCCTATCAGATGGTCAAGGATCTGCGCACCGAGTTCGAATCAGGGAACCCGCAGGACGTGTTCGACGGCGGTATTGACGATTTCATTAACGCAGGGATCCGCTGGCGCAAGAACCAGCAGAACGAAGCTGAATCGGCCTGATGTGAGGTGGTTACGCGCGCAGAATGCGCGCGTCCGCGTGTCGCACGCCGGCCATGAGGGCGAATGCCCATAGTCTGACAATGATCTGTTGTCTGATGAAAACGGCGTTCTGTTCATGATTCGATTTGACCACGTCACCATGGTGTACAAGCCGGGTGCGCGCCCCGCCCTCGACGATGTGTCCCTTGAGGTTGAGCGCGAAGAATTTGTCTTCCTGGTGGGCAAATCAGGTTCCGGCAAGTCGACGTTCCTGCAGCTGGTGATGCGAGAAAATATCGCCACTTCGGGGCATGTGTGGGTTTTGGGGCACGATGTTGGTGAACTGACACGCTGGGCCGTGCCGAAACTGCGCCGCCAGATTGGAACGGTCTTCCAGGACTTCCGGCTGCTCGAATCCAAGACCGTGTATGAGAACGTCGCCCTGGCCATGCAGGTCATCGGAAAACCCAAGCACGCGATCCAGACGGCTGTACCGGACGTGCTGGAACTGGTGGGACTGTCGGGTAAGGAAAAACGCCTGCCTCACGAACTGTCCGGCGGTGAGGAACAGCGCGTGGCGATCGCGCGCGCAATGGTGAATCGGCCGTCCCTGTTGCTGGCTGACGAGCCGACCGGCAACCTTGACCCGGATACGTCGCTGGGCATCATGCGCCTGCTTGACCGCATTAACCGCAACGGCACCACTGTTGTGATGGCCACGCACGACGCCGACATCGTCAACCAGATGCGTAAACGCGTCATCGAGCTTCAGGACGGCACAGTGGTGCGCGATCAGTCCCGTGGTGTCTACGGAGCAGCAAGGTGATCGAGGGATGAAACTACGCTTTATCTTTTCCGAGGTCGGCAAAGGCCTGACCCGTAATCGCGCGATGTCGGTGGCCGTCATCATCGTCACCTTCGTGTCACTGCTGTTCGTCGGCGTGGCCGGCCTGGCGCAGATGCAGGTCAACCGCATGAAGTCCGACTGGTACGACAAGATCGAAGTGTCGATCTACATGTGCGCACAGGGCGATGAGATCCCCTCGTGTAACGCCGAGGAAGCCACCGGCGACCAGATTGACGCGGTGCGTACCAAGCTGACGTCCGGTGAACTGGCCTCACTGATCAAGGACGTGTACGAAGAATCGAAGGAAGAAGCTTTCGAGAACTTCCAGAAAATCATGGGGGAGAACCCGATTACGCAGTGGACCACGGTGGACATGATGCCGATTTCGTTCCGCGTGCGCCTGGTTGACCCACAGCAGTATTCGATCATCAAGGAAGAATTCTCCGGCACTCCCGGCGTGGCGCAGGTCAAGGATCAGCGCGAAATTGTGGAGCCGCTCTTCTCCGTGATCGACAAAGCCAAGCTGATGTCACTGGGGCTGGCCGGCGTCATGATTGTGGCGGCAATCTTGCTGATCACAACGACGATCCGCCTGTCCGCGATGAGCAGGGAACGCGAGACGTCGATTATGCGACTTGTCGGTGCGTCCTCGCTGTTCATTCAGGCTCCCTTCATGATCGAGGGCGCACTGGCCGCTCTGACTGGTGCGCTGCTTGCTGTCGGGTCGCTCTTCCTGGGTGTGAAGTTTGTGATCGGCGGGTGGATCGCTCCGGCGTTCAAGTGGACAAGCTTTGTCGGCATGCGCGAAGTGTGGATCATGACGCCGGTACTGGTTGTGGCAGCGCTGCTGCTGGCGGTAGTCGCGTCGGCATTCTCGCTGGCAAAGTACACGAAGGTTTAAAGCGAGGGTGCGATGAGTCAGGTTCGTCAGGTTCGAGGGCGCCGCCGCCGTGCCGCCCTCGTTGTGGGAACAACGGTTGCCTTTATCAGTGCTCTGGGCGTCGCCGGGCTCGCTGATGGCAACGCGCTGGCAACCCCAGCGCAGGCCGCGCCATCACCTGCAGTGCTGATGCCCGCAGCTGACGGTGATGATGATCGCGACTCGGTGGCCCGCAAGCAGGCGGACTCGGCTCAGCATATTGATGACCTGACCAGTCAGCTTGAAGGAATTGATTCGTCCCTGGCGCAGGTGTATGTGGATCTGGAACGCCTCAACGGTCAGATCCCGGGGGCTGAAGCGCAGTTGAAGTCAGCGCAGCAGGCATTCGAGGCGGCTGACCGCCAGCACCAGTTGGCGCTTGACCAGCTCGACAGTGCTGAAGCTGAGCAGAGCCGTATCGCTCGGGAAATTGATGAAGCTGAAAAGCAGCAAGACGAAGCCAACCAGGCGATCGGTGCCCTCGCCCGTGAAATGTATCGCGGCGACATGTCCAGCCCTGAACTGCTGGCTCTGACCTCGCAGGGGACGGGAGAAATCGGGGATCGTGCAGCTGCAGCTGACACGTTGATGCGTTCGCACACCCGTGCGCTCAATGAGGCTCTGGCGTTGAAGGCTCGCCAGGAAAACCAGGCGCAGCGTCAGGAAGCTGTCACGGAGCGGATCGCAAACCTTGAACAGACAGCACGCCAGGCATCCGAGCAGGCGCGCACCTCCAAGGAAGAAGCCGATAAACATCTGAGCGAATTGACGGCGATGAAGTCGGATCGCGATCAGAAGAAGAAAGAATGGGAGAGCCAGAAGAAGACGGCTCAGAGCCAGTTGACCAAGTGGCAGGAAGAATTTGACGCGATGAGTGCCAAACTTGCTGAGATCGATGCCGCTAACCGCGCCGCAGCAGCTCAGCAGGCAGCCTCGTCAGGTAACTTCGCACCTGCTGGATCCATGTTCACCTCTCCGCTGCATATTCCGCTGCAGATCACTTCTCCATTTGGGTGGCGTCACCACCCGATTCTGGGTGTGGACAGGTATCACAACGGAACTGACTTTGCTGCTCCGTGTGGTTCTCCCCAGTATCCGATTGCTCCGGGGACGGTGGTGGCTGCTCAGCAGGAGACGGCCGGTGGCAACGTGCTGTACATCAACCACGGCATGATTAACGGTCATTCGTGGGTTTCTGCGCACGTGCACCTGTCGAGTTTCGCTGTGCCGGTGGGGGCTCACGTGGACCGTTCGACCGTTGTGGGATATACCGGTGCGACGGGGTATGCGACCGGATGTCACCTGCACCTGTCGTTGATGCAGGACGGTGTGGACGTTGATCCGACCGATTTCCTGTAGAATGGGTGGCTGCTGATTGAGCGGTGCTGGAGGGTACCCTCGTCAATCCTGGGAGGAGGGGACATGCCGAAGGACTGGAAGAAACCGAAACTGAGCGAGGCGCAGAAGCGCAAGGAAGATTCTGACGCGAAGAAGATGATTGCACGCAACAAGAAGGCGCTGCATGACTATTCGATAGATGAGTCGTTTGAGGCCGGTCTTGTCCTGTCCGGGACCGAGGTCAAGGCGCTGCGGATGGGACGCGCGTCGCTGGTTGATGCGTGGGTGGAAGCGCGCGATGGGGAAGCGTGGCTCTATCAGGCGAATATTCCCATGTATTCGCAGGGTTCCTGGAACAATCACACGCCGACCCGTAAGCGCAAGCTCCTGCTGCATCGTGATGAGATTGCACGTCTGGAACAGCGCAGCCAGGCCAAAGGTATGACGATTGTGCCGTTGGAATTGTATTTTGTGCGCGGGCGCGTCAAGGTTGAGATTGCGCTTGCCCAGGGCAAGCAGGAGTGGGACAAGCGTCAGGCGTTGCGCGAGGCTCAGGATAAGCGTGAGGCGGAGCGTGCGATGCGCCGCTACGTGAAGCAGGCTCGTCACTGACGAGGGTGGCCGGCCTTGCTGGTTTCAACTGGATATTGAAAGTGTACCGACTGCTCGCTATACTTTGATGTCCGGCGCTGGTGACGCTGCGAAAGTGGCACAGCGACGGGTTTGTGAATTACATAGGGGATGATCGGTTTCGACGGTGGTCGTCAATCGAGGGGAAGCGGGTCGAGGACGCATGCTCATCTCGTCAACGATGCGTGCAAACCAATAGGTGCCGAACAGAATCGCACCGACTACGTTCTCGCCGCCTGATATTGCGGCTTGAGAGCCTTTAGTCCGTCAGCCCGGGTGATGCTCCCAGCCCGGATCCTGGCGTCGTTTCGGGAGCCACTGGATGGGCGCCTTGTCAGTGGACGGTCGTCAACACTTAGCTGACTAAGCTTGCCTCATCTGGTTTGTCAGTAGAGGCGGGTCGAAAATCTTTTGGCAAACTGCACCCGGAGAAGACCTCGGGGGTGGCTGTCGGACGGGGGTTCGATTCCCCCCATCTCCACTTTTGCCCCGCTGCCTCGTTGAGGTGGCGGGGTTTTTCGTTGCAATGGTGCGGAATACTCCCTATCCGTAGTTGTGTGTTTGTTTGTGATTTATAGTGGTGTTTGTTGGTTTCGTGTTGCACGTGGGTTGCACGACAAGTTGCACGCCAGACTTCGTGCAACAGTGAGGAGAGGGCCGTGGGCAAGCGTCGAGGATTTGGCAACATCCGCAAACTACCGTCCAGTAGGTTCCAAGCCTCCTACCGTGGCCCTGATGGTGAGCGGCACAACGCGCCGATCACTTTTGAGCGCAAGCGTCAGGCAGAACAATGGCTCGCCACAGTGCAGGCCAGTATCGCTACCGGCACGTGGCAGAGCGAGGAAGAGCAGAAGCAGGAACGCGTGTCACGGCTGGAGGCTGAGCAGGCCGCAGCGTTGACGTTCACCGACTGGTCGGAGCGCTGGCTCGCGTCGCTGGAGAGTATTGGCAGGGCTGAGAAGACGATCCAGACATACCGGTACCGCGTGCGCCAGCTCAGGGAGGTGTTCGGGAGTACTCCCATAGTGCTCATCACGCCTGACAGTGTGCAGGACTGGTATAACCAGAGCATGAAGGAGCGCGGCCAGGGCGTGACGCGGCCCTTGTATATGACACTCTCGTCGTGCCTGGGAGCAGCAGTCAAGGCTGGGAAGCTCACACAATCGCCGTGCCGCGTGCAGGGCGGGCAGCAGCACAAGCCAGTCGCAGACCCACAGCGTCAGGTGGCTACGCCCGGTGAGGTGCTGGCGTGTGCTGACGCGATGCCACTAAGCCTGAGGTTGACTGTCCTGTTGGCTGCGTGGTGCGCATTACGTGAGGGTGAGATTATCGGGCTCATGCGCGCGGATTTCACGCTGACCGAGGAACCGACCGTGAGTGTTGAGCGTCAGGTGCAATACATCGCGGGGCGCGGCGCGGTGGTGGTGCCTCCGAAGAGCGAGACAGGCAGACGCACAATTTCTATCCCAGCGTCACTCGTGCCGGTCATACAGGCGCACCTGGACGAGTGGGCAGCACCAAGCGCGGGCGGGCTGGTGTTCCACAGGGAGGGCGACCAGTCGATGCCGGTGCATCCGAACACGCTCAGGGCAGCGTGGAACCGCGCGAGAGAAAAAGCGGGGATCCCGTGGTTCAAGTTCCACGACCTGCGCCACACTGGACTGACCATTTACGCGCAACAAGGCGCAACGCTCGCTGAACTCCTGCACCGTGGCGGCCATAGTGACGTGGAAGTAGCGCTCCGATACCAGCACGCGACCGCAGAACGCGACCAAGCACTTACCACCATGATGAACAGCCAGATCATCGTGTGAAACAGCGCGCACATAAGAGAATCGCGTGCCTGCGTGAGGAAAGGATGGTTGAAAAGTTGGATGAGTGGGCGGATCCCGCTTGACACATACATATGTAGCTATGTATAATAGGGGTATGGAAGGAGGAAAAGAAATGGAGCTAGCCGGAATTGCCGGAATCCTCTTCGGGATCGCAGCGATCATCAACGCTACAGCATCCCTCATCCGAGCCATTAAAGCCCGAGACAAACGGAGGAAACGGTAAAAGGATCGGCTCCCGAAAGTAAACGACGTACCTTCGAGAGCCATCCAGCTCCATTTCACCACACGAGGAATGAAAAACAAAACATACCCATACGTCCTGCTGGCTTACATACTGGCAGCACTCGCATTCATCGGCGGACACCAAGCCCTAGCAATTGCAGGCGCTGTGCTCGCAACCATCGGCGCGCTGATCGCCGCGATAGCTCTTGTTGTGCGCGCAAGGAAAAACAGTGCCTAAACGCTACCTATCACGCTCGGAGTTCGCTCAACGTATCGGCGTCAAAACAGGCACCCTAGCGCGCTACAAAATCCCTGAACCCGATGTCATCATCGGATCAGGGCCACGCCCAACCTTCGGATGGCTACCCGAAACAATCGACCAATGGAACCGGAACCGGCCAGGCCGAGGCAACCGCACCAGAACCAAATAGAAGAACAAGACGCTGCCCACCGGGGCACAGGCCTCTTTGAGGGGGTGGCCTGTTTCGTTTCGGGAGGGAGCACTCTGACTCTTTAATTATGATTAGTAGTCGACGTAGTATGAGGCGTTTGTTGTTGGGTGACTATAAGCCACTCATTATCCGTTCAGTACTCATGAGGAGGGAGCATCATGACCGCAAAGGACAATAGCCGCGCCGATGAGCCAAACGGACAGATGCTTATTTATCAGAGTTCCGAGGGTACCAAAAGTATCACGGTCAGACTCGAAGGCGAGACAGTTTGGCTCACGCAACAGCAGATGGCAGACCTTTTCCAAAGCTCAAGGTCTAACATCGTTGAGCACATCGGGAACATCTATGCCGAGGGCGAACTCGATGAGGAGACAACCTGTCGGGATTTCCGACAGGTTCGCCGTGAGGGAAGCCGTAGCGTAGAAAGGTCACTACCTCACTACAACCTCGACATGATTATTTCCTTGGGCTACCGGGTCAAATCAAAGACTGCTACGCAGTTTAGGCGGTGGGCGACCGAGAAGCTGAAAGAATACCTCGTCAAGGGTTTCACTCTGGATGATGAGCGACTCAAGGGTCTTGGTGGCGGATCATACTGGCGTGAGCTTCTCGAACGGATCCGCGATATCCGCTCGTCTGAGAAAGTCATGTACCGGCAAGTACTAGACCTGTACGCTACGAGTGTCGACTACGATCCTAAGAGCTCGGAATCGATCGCTTTTTTCAAGATGGTTCAGAACAAGTTACATTACGCCGCGCATGGGCACACAGCGGCGGAAATCGTTCACGAGCGCGCCGATGCCTCCAAACCATTCATGGGATTGACGACTTTCAAAGGCAGCCAACCCACACTTGCAGAAACGAAGGTTGCCAAGAACTACCTGACAGAAGATGAACTAAAGGTGCTCAATCGCCTCGTATCCGGTTATTTCGATTTTGCCGAAGTCCAGGCTATGAATCACCGTCCGATGCATATGAGCGACTATGTCGAGCATCTTGACAAAGTTCTAATGGCAACTGGACAGCAGCAGCTTCAAGGAGCCGGAAGAGTCAGTCACCAGAACGCGATTGACAAGGCAACCGCTGAATACCGTAAATATCAAGTCCAGACACAGTCAGCAGTCGAGAGCGACTATCTCGAAACCATCAAAGGAATCGAATCGAAAGCCAAAAAGGCCGTTCAATGACCGTGCTGGCCTCGTCAGTGCCCCAGCCAAGACGCGGAGCATGAACCGACCTCCGCTAGGACACACAAAAAAAGAACAGCGCCACCCGCCGGGATGAGTGTCCCAGTGGGTGGCGCTACTCTACGTGCGTGCCGTGTGTTACTTGTTCATGTCAGGATGAAGGCGGCGCACCGTCTCATCCACCTCGGTAAACCGCTTTTTAGTCTCACTGGCGAGGTCCCTGACTTCCTGACGCGTCTCATTCACCCTCGAGTGCAGCAACTCCCGGTCGCGCGTCGCGTTCTCGGTCGCAGACCTCAGGTCCTGACGGATGCCCAGTACGCGTTCTTCGCTTTGCTGGTCGCGCTGGTGCTGCTCGTGCTGAGCCTCCCGCGCCTGCCTGTCCTGATCCGACAGCGAGGCTTTGATCTCGCTGAGCTGCTGTATGACTTGGCCTGAGAAATCGTGAAACTCACCGGACAAGCGGTCTAAATCGTCTCTGAGGTTCATGTCGTGATTATTCGCCACCTGCTCGTGCGTAGCGTCTGCCGTGTGTGCGATGCCGGTGAGGCGGTCCTCGAATTTGCGTGTGATGACCTTGACGATGGCTGTGATACCACCGAGTAGTGCGACGATGAGTGCGATGAGTCCGGCTCCGACTTCTGGGGCTGACAGGGCGACAGCGACCGTGTCCGGCATGGCTGTCATGCTCATACGCGACCACCTGGCCTGTCGTCCTGGGCGAGGTGTTTGGGCCGGTATGGTGCGCTGTCTGCGTTTTCGCCGCCGGGTGTGACCCTGCCTACCCAGTCGATCACACCAATCTGTTTGAGGATCGTGAACGCTGCACTAGCCGCGCCGATCACGACACCGGCTTGCGTGCAGAAGATGCGCCATGACGCGGGGTAAGCGCCCGCAGCCCACACGAGCACCCCGAGCAGAATCCCCGCCACCAGCACAATCAGACGACGCCTGTTTGCCGTCCACTCAGGGCGGTCGAAAACCGCCTGCACCAGCGGCCAAAGAAAACCGACCAAGCCACACGATATTAACGGATCCAGATTCAACCCGAGCATGTTCATTTCCTCCCTAGCTGACGATTGATTGCACGCTGCATGGCGCGCACAGAGTTGGCACCGATATACCCGTCCACGCTCACCTTGTAGTACTGCTGCAGCCCACGGGCGAAAGCCGGTCCCGCGATCCCGTCAGGTGTGACGCCGAATGCGCGCTGTAGCTTGATAATCAGCTGGCTGCCCTGGGCGCTCGCTCCCTCCCACTGCCAGCCACTGCCAGCCCACGCGCAGGCCGGGAAATACTGCATGTTCGGCGCATACTGACTGGAGATAATCCCGTCGATCGGCGTGCCATTAATACGCTGCAAGGCGCGCGTCGTACTCTCGCCCCACCAGCCGTCAACAGCCAAAAACCCAGCCGGCACCACCGGACGCGCCGCACCCGAATAATTGGGACGGATCACGGCAATAATCACGGAGTGATCGCGTACACGACGCTTGACGCGCCCGCCATCAGTATTGCCCTCAATGGTCTGCATCTTGTAGGAGTAGGGGATCTCGCAGAAGCCCACGTGGTCAGCCACGCCATCGGAATCCCAGTCGAAGCAGACAATGTCCCCAGCCCGCGCCTGAGTGACACCAACCAGCCAGCCGCGTCGGCGCGCCTCAACGATCATGTACGGCACGTACGCGTAGTCGAAGTCCGTAATCCCGTTTGCGCGCAGGCAGTATGTTATGAACATTGCGCAGTAGGGGACACCGCTCGTCCCGTAGTAGTCGCCGTGGCTGGCAGCGAATGCCCGCCCGTACTTCGTGCCCTCCAGAGGGTCGCCAAAACGCCAGTATCCGACCTCGCCGGACGCGGTGGCGAGAACCTGTAGTGCGGTTGCCATCAGTATTCCACCTCCACGATTTCGGCCGTGTCGTCCGGCGTGCTGGTCGCCGTGTCACCGTGCTGCATCAGCGCGTCGTATTCTTTTTCGTCTGGCTGCACCGTTTTCCCCTCTCTGCTTTTTGGGCATGATGAAAGCCCGGTCACGTTACTGTGCCGGGCTCAGTAATGCGTGTGTTTATGGGATGTTCGCCAATACGAGCTGTTCTCTGGCTTCCCTCTCCTGCCGCTCCACGGCAGCGGTTTCCACCGCGTCGCACATGGCCGCGATCAGCGCGTCGAAAATACCCCCGGCCTGCACGTATTCCACTGCGAGGCGCGCGGCCTCACGCTCGGACCGGGCGACCGCTTCACGGCGCTCTTGCTCCATGCGGACGGATTCCTGCAGCCCGGCGAGGACTTCCTCGCTCACTTTCTCCAGCGTCAAATCAGCCATCACAGCCCCCTCTATTTCTTGATCGGCGTGTAGATGCAGGCGAGCGGCACGATCATGCCGGGATCATCGCCGATCGCCGTGTACCCCTGCACTCCGACTACACCACTACCACTCATATAAAGTTCCGAGGCCTGGCCACGGCTCGTGACACTACTGCCGATAAACTGCGTGCCAGCGGGTCGGCAGGCAGCGTCCGGCATCGTCGTGAGACTGCTCAAATACCCACCGACACGCCGTTCGACGGCTCCGCTGATGATGACGAGGTCACCCCACCTGCGGTAGCGCGGCGTGTGCCCCAGCACAGTGCCCCACCCTGATGACACGGTGAGCGGCCGCCAATCCGTACTCACAATCTCGTCAGGCATTTTCGGGATCTCCGGCAGGTCAGGACCACGCAGCGCGCCCATGATGATCGCGCGGCGGTTCCACACCATGACCATCACCCTGCGCCCGACGGGCGGCATGACCAGCGCGTCCACAGACCCGGCCAGTGGCTCCGTCATGCCGTCCAGCCTGATTTGCAGCGGGTTAGTGGCTGTGACTGTTGCCCACTGAAACGAGGGCGTGAGGTCCACTCGAGCGGACAGGCGCGCGATAGTGCTCACGAGATAATCGAGGCCGATCACAGGTCAACCACCTCCCGTATTGTGGTTTTAGCCAGTGCCGTGGGCTCCAAGCTCATGCCCCATTTCTGCACGACCGCTCTGGCCCGCACGCCCTGGGAGCTGAATTCCACAGCCGCGTTCGGCTCTATGGGCACCGGCAAATGCTGGAACTCAATCGATGCGGATGGCGTGGACCTGTCGATCAGGCGGCGGTTCGCCAGCTCGTCCAGTACTTGCTGTGTGGCGGCTTCCACCCCGGTTTCCACGTAGGTGACCCACCGGCCCCTGCGAGCGTAGCTGAAAGGACTGTCCGAACTCGTGTTCGTGGCCGTGGCTGTGCGCGCGGGCTTGTCGCCCTCAGCCTGACCCACCATGACGACCCTGTTGGGTACGCCTGTGAGGTCTTGATCCCTGCTCCACGACGGCAGGTGAATACTCGCGCTGCCCTCACTGAACGTCCACGCGACGGGTCTTTGTGCGGGTTTCACGTACGGCTCCACCCTGTACACGCCCTCACCGTCCACCCACAAGCTCCAGTAATTAATACTGTCGAGTAGATCGTTAATGATCGTCAGGACAGGCGTGCCAGCGTCCCACACGAGCATGCCAGTCGTCCTGTCCGCACTGTGCGTAATGGTCACCCTGTCCTCACCCGCACCGGTGATGAGCTGCTGCACCGCGTCGGTCACCAGCGACCCAGCACGCAGCGAATATGGCTTGTCTACGCAGTCCTCGTCCAGCACCGTCAGCTTCGACAGCAGGTCGACGTTCCACGACCTGCCGCTACCCGACACTGTGACGGTTGGTGCAGACAGGAGCCACACGCCTAGTGGCAGCGCCTCACCTGTAGCCAGCTGGTAGGACAGGCGCACCCGGTCACTCAGCCAGTCGATCTGCTGCCCCGTATCCCTCAATTGGAGCTGCCCTGACCCGCGTAGCCGCGTCGTGCTCGTAAACTCGATGTTCCCGCCTGTCACACCGTCCAGCGTGCCGACCAGCCGGTCATGCCGCGTGAGCAGGTCAGCGTGAATGCTGGCTTGCCGGTGAGTGGTCCACGCGCTCATTGTTCGACCTCCACCAGCTCACAGGACACATCCCAGCACACCCCACCCGTACCGCGCTTCAAAGTCGGGCTGCCCATTGCCGCGTAGATGCGCACCCCGTCAGGATTCCGGTAGCACACCGGGCCCGGCGTGAGCGCCACACGGTCCACGTCACGAGGCGAACAGTTCGCATCGTCGCCGGGGATCAGGCGCGCCGCCAATTGCCACGACCTGTCCACGCCCGTCCCGTCCACCATCACGCGCATCACGCGACCAGCAAAACGATATGTTTCCCTGCCCGGCAGGGAGGGCGTGAAACTCACCTCAGGGTTGTACGGGAGGCGGATCGCGTCAGCGTAGCCCGCTCCCGCTCCGATCCACATCGCGCCACTATCAGCCTCAGCGTCCACAATCACAGTACTGGACGATGGGAGCGCGCTGGTAGCAGTCACCCTGTACCGGGTCGTGCCATTGCTCAGGCACTCACTGTCAGTCACAGTTGCCTGCACTGGCAGGCCGTCCGCAACCAGCTCCCACGTGCTCCCACCATCAATACTGCGCTCGACCGTGTTCGATACCGTCTCGGGCTCGCCCGCCGGGTTCATGATCTGCACACTCATCATCCCCGACTGCTCATCCCACGACACGGACACCACCGGCACGGGCGGTTGAGCGTACCGCACCTGTACGGTCACGGTCGCAGTGTCAGACCACAAGCCTGATTCCGATCGCACCTGCACCGTGATCCGGTACTCGTGCTCGTCCTGCACGGTGCGACGCACAGCGTAGCGAGACACAGCGCCCTGGACGACGGCAGAATCCAGCACGCTCCCGTCAGCCGTGTCAGTCACGGTGATTTTCGCGCCAGCCTGCCCGGAGCCCTGCTCCTGCAAATAGGACCACTCCACGGTGAGCTTGGATCGGTCGTATTCGCCCGCGCTGGGAGCGGTGACATTCACAGCAGGACGGTTCTCCACCGTGAAGCTACTGACAGGGCTCCACGGTGACGCGCCGTCTTCCACGCCCGGCTTGTACGAGCCCCACGACCTGACCTGCCACTCCACACGGCCCACACCGCTCAGCGGCAGCCTGTACTGCTGGCCGCTGCTCTTCGTAATGCTCGTGGTATTCCACGACCCACCAGCCTGCCTATACCTGATCTGGTAGTAGGACTGCGTGGACGCGTCGGCAGGGTTATGACGCCACGACAATCGCGCCGTCTTATCTTCCAGCGCGACAGTCACACCCGACGGGGACAAATCCTGTGGCGCGTACGGCCTCGCCAAGATAGCCACAGTATTGGACGCTGCTGACCGCTCACTCTCAAGCTTCAAACCCGCGCTCACCGTGTTGCGCGCATTATTCGCGGTCCACGCGCTCACCGTGTACACGTGCGCGCCAGTCGCAGACGGCGACACGTGCGTCCACTCACGCGCATCACCAGACGCGTCACCCACCTTGACGCCGTTATCGTAGACAGTGAAACCCGTGTAATAACCCGGATAGTCAGGCACGCTCCACGACACCGTAATATCGCTGCCGGTCTTCACCGCGCGCACACCCGTTGGTGCCAGCGGCCGCGTGTTCACCGTCCCGCACCACGCAGGACCACTCGTCCCCGCACTATTAAACGCATACAGCGTGTACTCGGTATGCTCACCCGTCGGCGCGTTAGTGTCATCCCACGACGTGACCGACCAGTTCAGACTGGCCACCGTCTCCCACCGGCCAACAGGCCCCCTGTACCGCGTGACACGCACACCATCCCACGGATACAAGCCATCCCGACCCGTATAATCAGGCTTCCACGACACGCGCGTCAGCCCGTCACGCTGCCACACCGCGCCAGGGCTCTTAGGAGACCTCGGTGGCTCATACCCACGAGCACCCACCGTGAAAGACCTCGACACACTCGGCGTGCCCCCATTCCACACCGGGCCCGTAGACGCGCTAAACGTCACAGTCTGCGCCCGCAAGGCAGTCGAGACCGTCACTGAGCGGCGCGCGATCTCCTTCTGATCCCACGAATTCCACGCAGAACTAAACGAAAACGCCTGCGACCCGGTGATCCTGCCGCCCAAACGCAGTGTGTCATTAATACCACCATGACCATAGCCAGCCGCCCTGATGTAATACACGACCGTGAGCGTCACACTCTGCGTACGAGGACCTACCGACCCGGGCGACGACAAAACGTCAATACCCAGCTGCAAATACCCAGACGTACCACCCCACGTGATAGCCATGACTACACTCCAATCGCATCACGAATCGCAGGCCGCAAACCCCGCTCAAAAAAATCGCTCATATCCGCAAACTGCCTCAAATCATCAGCACGCATCTCCACCCACGTGTTATACGTGTCACCGTGGCCGCGCTGCAAAGCACGCTCCTGCTCAAACGTCCGAATCGTCTCAGGCCTGCCGGTCCCATTCATCGCCACAGTTAAGCCAGGCATCAACAGGCCGCCACTGTCATACGTGTGTAGCCCGTTTTCAGCCAGTGACATCGCTCGACTAGACATTCGCCGATTACCACGACCGCCACCGTATACGCCAGCAGAAGGAGAACCCCAAATACCCGTATACCTGGCGTTCAAACCGGGGCGGGGCTCCTCGACCATCATCCCCCGGCCAGCAGCGATAGCCACATGCCAGGCAGGATTACCCCAGAAAAGCAGTGTCCCAGGCGTATTCCGGTTCCCCGGTTGCGACGCGGACTGGTACCCGGCAGCCGTCAGACGCGGCCACCCTAATCCCATCTGCTGAGCAGCCCAGTACACGAGGCCGGAGCAGTCCAAGCCTGCGCTTGTCGATCCGCCCCACACGTACGGAATCCCACGAGCAACAGCCCGCATGGCCGCACTCACCAGACCGGCCGCGCCTGGAGGCGTGATCTGGTCAGACTGCCGCTTGAAGAAATTCGGAATGGCGCTCAGCAGGCTGCTGATAGCTCCAGTGCCCATTTTCGCGAAAAGACTGTTCCCGGCCCCGGCCAGCATGTCGCGCACCGGTTTTGTGATGAGCTCAGCGACCGACCCGAGCGGGTCACTCAGAAAATCCATCACACCAGAGGCTTTGTCTTTGAACCATCCGACGATGCCGCCGCCAGCGAAGCGTGTTGCGCCGGGCGGGCGGCCAGACGCAGCATAATTCGCCGCCAAAATACGGGCGGGACCAATAGCCCGCACCAGCTCAGGCACGAGCACGGCCTCACCCTTGGACAGCATAGCGGGAACAGTGTCCCTGCCTGGAGCGTACCCGGGGACGATGCCGCCACCAGCGAACCCAAGCTTGATAGCAGGCAACCGCAGACCGGCAGGAAGGGACAGTTTGTCGGCGACACTGTTGACCAGGGCGCGCAGCCCATTGTTATACACAGTGTCAACCACGAACCTTACGGGCTTCGCCGCAATGTCCTTGAGCCCATCCCACACGCGCTTGATACCACTTTTCATGGTCTCGAAAGCGTTCTGCGCACCGGTCTTTAGCCCGTTGAACGCCGCCATAACCTTGTCTTTTACCCAGTTCGCAGCAGCTATAGCCGCGTTTTTGATACTGTCCCACAGGCCGGTGAAAAACGAGAGGAACCCGTTCCATAGGGCGCGGCCGCCAGCAAGGAAGGTATTCCAATTGTTAGTGATCGTGCTGGTGATCCAGTTCCACACTGCAATGGCAGTATTTTTGATCCCGTCCCATAGGCCAGTGAAAAAGCCCGCCAACGCGTTCCAGATCGCCTGACCAGCAGCAATAAACGTGTTCCAGTTATTCGTGATGGTCGTGGTGATCCAGTCCCACGCGGCAGAGAAAACCGCTTTCACGCCCTCCCACAGGCCAGTGAAAAACCCAGCCAGGGCGTTCCAAATAGTCATCGCCGTGTTGAAAATAAACGTGAAATACCCGACCACTAGGCTCTTGATGAATTCCCACACGGCAGAAAACACGGCCGACACGCCGCTCCACAACGCCTGCCAGGCGGGGCCAATCCACTCGATAAAACTCCGGAAGGCCTGCGTGATAGCCGCCCACGCCTTCTTGCCAGCTTCAGTCTGCGTGAAAAACCACACCAAAGCGCCAATCAAAGCCGTAATAGCGGTAATCACCAGGCCAATCGGGTTGGCTTTCATCGCCACGTTGAGGGCTTTCTGCGCGATAGCCGCGCCCTTTGTCGCGACAGTAGACGCGACCATCGCGCCCTTCTGAGCAGCCAGAACCGCAATATCTTTGACTTTCGTCGCAGTCGCGACAGCCATTTTCCTAGCAAGATCAGCAAAAGCCAGGGCGTGCTGCTTGACCCAGCTACCTGCATACATCGAGTTCAGGATCACCGTCTCAGCAATGTCTTTGACTTTTGCAAGGCGCGTCAACATAACCGCTTTTTGCAGCTTGTAGAATTCTCCGATCGCACAACCCAGCTTCAGGCCGCCGATCGCACCAGCCAGGGTGCCAGCCACGCCAGCGAGAATACTCATCGCCGTTTTATTCCGCATGAGTGCGCCAGACAGGCTCATGATCTTGCCCAGGACACGACCCACGACCGGGACGAGCGTTTGGAGTACGTTCCACGCTTCACTGATCACTGGCTTGAGGACGGCGAAACCGCCTTGCGCCAGATCCACCACGCCATCTTTCAGGGCAGTGACCCACGACCAGTCCACATTAGACGAGCCGTCAATAATTCCCGCGATCAGGCTCGTGACCTTGCTGGCGGTGTCACCGACGATCGTGCCGAACTGCTCAAACAAGGGCCCAGCCTGCGTGGCCACAGCGTCAACTGCTGGGATCAGCTTATTGAAAGAATCACGCAGCGCGTTTAAGACTGGGGTGGCCGCACCCTCACCCAACCTGCCCAACGCGGCTTTGATGTTCGACCATGCGCCCTTGAAAGTGTCACCGGCCTTGAGGGCGGCACCGCCGATCCCCTCCTGCATTGCAGCATTAAATGTGCCGAAATCGATCTGGCCTTTGCTGACCATTGTGGAGATTTCTTCACTGGTCTTGCCCAGGTGTTTTCCGAGCATGGCGAGGACTGGCACGCCAGATGACGTGAGCTGGAGGAGGTCGTCGCCTTGGAGTTTCCCGCGCGCAGCGACCGACCCGAAAATCGCGCCCACGTCAGTGAGCGACCGGCCAGAGATCTGCGCCGTATCAGCCACGGTCTTCAACGCGCCCTCGAGATCGGCCCCGGCCTGCACGCCAGATGCAGACAGGGACGCGGCCACAGTCGCCGCATCACCCAAACCGTACGCCGTGCCCTTCACACTATTCAGGGCGTTTTGCATGACCTTGTCGACGCCTTCAGCGTCCATGCCGATGCCTGAGAGCTTCGCTCGCGCGTCCTCAATCGCCAACGCGCGAGAAATACCGCCAGTAGCAGCCAGACCAGTGACAGCAGCACCCAGACCACCCAGCGCACCCGCACCAACCTTGGTTACGGTCTTAAAAGCGCCGCCCAGGGCGCCAGTAATTACGCCGGACGCCTTGTTTGATGCTTTCCCAGCGCCGAGGTCACCCATCTGTCGGGAGACCTCTTTATGGAATCCTTTCAGGGATGGGGCGATTTGAATCCACGCTGTGCCTAGCTGATACCCCGATGCGGCTGCCATTCTTCCTCCACTATTCGCTTATGTTGTGCTGCCTGCTCATCCACCTAGCAGCCTTACGCGCAGCATGTTCTTCCCGTTCCGCCTGTTTGTCCTGCCACCCGGCTTCAGGTGGCTCCAGCGGGCGCGGAACCTTGTTCTTATTGCCACCTAGTCCTGTCCAGAGGATTGAAACCAGGCGGTTTGCTGCGAGGAAAACAGCGTTTGTCTCATCGCTGACTGACGCGGGGCCGCCCATCGCACGCATGAGCGCGCAGCCGGGCGGCAGGTTCGCAGCCAGCACGGCAGCCCTACGCAGCGACAATCTGCCAGTGAAAATATCAGTCAGATTGATGCCGTATTCGGCTTGGAAGCTGGCTTCTAGTGGCTCCCAGTATTCGCCCGTCAGTCGGACGAACCCGAGGATTTTCCCCCATCAACCGCTTCAATCACGCCACCGAGCCACGTGACAACGGCTTCCATCGTGATTTTTCCATTCTTGCCACGCAACGGCTCCAACGCTGCCGCGCGCTCTGCGGGGTCAGGCCAGATAGCGTGTATCAGCGGGAATGGGTTATCTGAGTTCAACGCGTCCAGGACTTCAAAATCGTCAAAGAGATCCTGTGTCAAATCAACGGTGATACCACGGCAGGTAACCGTGATCTTCTTGTTTTCAGTGTCTTTCACGACGCTGGTTTCACGCTTGGCTGCTTCACGGGCTTTTGCCTGTGTGCGCTGGCGTGAGCGTTGCGCCTGACGAGCTGGTGATGCTTGCTTAGCCATAGAAAGATTTCCTATTCTTCCGCAAAGAAAATTGAGTTAAATGGTGCGGGTCGTGCCAGGGGGCGGAAGGACAAGGACGCCACCCCGGCACGACCTAGCGCACCACAGCCACTACCCGAATTAGTGGCTTTCCGCACCAGACGAAGCCGGGGCAGCAGACGCGCCCTCCAGCATTTCTGGAGCGTTAGAAATCAGGTAATAATTCCCCAGCACCTTCAGTGTGTAGTTATACGCGCTGATATCACCATTCTTGAACGCCAGCCCCTCGCGCTCACCCAGCGTCAAATGCGGGAACACATAACGGAAATGAATTTCCTCGTTAGACGTGTCATAAAGATCGACCATGCCGCACAGGTCCTTCACCTGCCTGGAGGACTTCGCCTTGATACGTACGGCACCACCGCTACCGGCCTTTTCGACCTCACCATCCAGATACGTGACGACCGTCTGGAGCTTGGACTCCAGTAGTGCGGCAGTGAAAGACGTCGTGGAATCAGACATGAACGTCTTGACCACGCCGTGGCCTTGGTACCCCTTCAGGTCATCAGTGGAGTCATCGAATCCGAGCTCCATGCCCTCATCACTGATCCACCCGCAGTCGACGAGGCCGTCTGGCGCCTTGTCGGTCAGCGTGGTGAGCTTGTCGAGCTTGTCGGCCAGTTCTTTCGTGTATTTTGCGAGATACAGCGCGTCATTGTCGGATCCGAACATGTGCGCGAAATCTGCGTTGAGTTCAGCCATCGTGAACACCCTTTCCTATGAATTATTGAAAATGAAAGCCCCGCGACCTGTCAGGTGGCGGGGGTTGTCTTGATTGTGATCTGATACGTTGCCGTGCACCGCGCTTGGGCGGTGTCAGGGTCAGGAAACTCAGCAGGCGTAGTACCATGCACGCTCACGACCGGGCTGGTCACAGTAGGCAGAGACTCCATCACGTCATTCACAGTGAGCGCCAATCGCATGGCGCGCGCCGTACTCTCCGCATAGGAGTCCACAGTGACCTGCGATTCCTGCAGGACACGACCATACCTACCACCACCGCCAGTTGAGATGACGCGCACGAACCGCGCGGGCTTACCGGCACCGTCAGGCCTGGTGGACACGACCTGCACACCGTCTAGGAGGCGCTTCAGCAGGCTCATCACAATGAGCTTCGCGTCCACGCTCACAAAACCGGACAATTTAGCCTCCTCTCGCCTGGCTGCCGATAGCCCGCTCGAGCAGGTGATGTTTGGCTTGACGTGCGCGCGCTTTCGGGTGTCCAGCCACCACGTACGCGCGCACACGCTCGCCAGTACGCACCCTCACGTCGAACTCGCTACCGGCAGCATCCCTGATCTGATTGGCTTTCGCCTCCACCAGGCGGCGCGTCTGACTCCCCGTGAGTAGTTGACTGATCGCGTCGTGACGCGAAAAGAATCGCACTCTACGAGCCATCATCCACGCCTTTCAGGGACACGACCATGCCGGACGGCCACCACTGGGGCGCGCCCTCCACCCGGTACTGACGGCCCATCACTTCAATGAGGTCGCGGGCTGTCACGCGCGGGTGCTCGCCCCGCCAGTACAGGGACGGCAAGCTGATCACCGGTTTTTCGCCCGGATTGACCGGCTCACTCGTCCTGCCTGGAGCGAACAGGGCGGGCGGAAGCTCCACACGCTCTGGCGAGCCTGGAAGCGGGTCACCGTACTCGTCCACGCCACCACTGGTGGTGCGGATGAGCGTGACGGGGACTTTCCAGTCATCCATCATTGCGATCACCTGCCAGCAGGTCCACCTCGAACGCCCGTCCGACACCGACTCCGAGACTCTTGCGCTCGGTTTTCGTCAGGTACAGGTCGCCCTGCGGATTCGCGTAAGAGAATTGCTGCGTGAACGGCCCGTCGGTCGTGCTCATGGAGGAGACCCCGCCGGGAATGCTGTCGCTGCCCATTGCTCGGCGCACAACCTGGCAGGAAACGCGTTTCAGCGTGGACTCAGGCAGCTCACGCCACCGTCTGGTGGTGGTGCGGATCAGGTCGGCGGCATCGAGGAGCAGGACCTTGGCTCGTGCTTGCTCCTGTTCGGACAGGCCACGCCACCGCGCCTCCAGATCAGCGACCGTTGCGAACGCTTCTTCGCCCTGCTCCTCCATGCTTATCCCTCTTTCTTCGCTCGGCGTGCCGCCGTTTTGCGGGCGGGAGCCGGTTTCTCCGGCACGAAATCACTGCCCAGAGTTTTTGCCGTCTCCTCGTCCACGTCCACCAGCACGCCGGTCACGCGATCACGCAGTCTCACCGGAACCGGCCTTTTCCGCGACAATCGCGAAACGCTCGGTGAACGCGTACCAGCCGTACACGATCTCCAGACGCAGAGCGATCTGGTTCCTGCGCTTCAGGTCACCCTGACCGTCCGGGTCACCGAAGCGGATCAGCTCGATCGGCAGCTCACGCTGCACACCCCAACGGATACCGTTCTGGAAGTCACCGAGAATCGCGCGAACCTTAGTGTCCTTAGCTTCAGGCACACCGGAAACCGTGTTGCCCTGGGCGACATTTACGCCCATGAAGCTTGTGACGTTGGTTCCGAATCCGAGCTGCGGGTAACGCAACTGAGAGGTCTCGCCCGTGCCGTCTTTCACCTTGAGGCTGGCGAGCTTCCACGCGAACTTGGGGTCCATTGCCACGCCATTCACGCCCCACGAGGGAGCAGCGTTGATGAGAAGACCTGCAGCAGCGCGGAAATCATCATCCGCATCAGCCTTGTCAGCCTCGACTTTCTTCGTGGTCGCCGTGATGTAGTTGTTCCACGAGGAGACAGCGTTACCGGTCAAGGGGTTGATGCGGTGGAAAATGCCAAGGTCGAGCGCCCTGGACAGTGCGACCTGACCAGCGTCAGCCAGCTCGCTGATCACACCCAGCTGATAGTCCTCATCAGCCCACTGGACCTCTTCGTTGAATCGCAGGGTGACCTGCGCCTTGTGCGGTGCCACGCTCACAGATGTGAACCCGCCACCAGTCGAATTCTTCTCCGCGCCCTCTTCCACGAACTCGGCTTTGGGGAAGTCGTTGAAAACGATGACGTCCTGCGAGCCGAAACGCATGGGGGAGCGGGTGGACAGTTGTGCGACGAGGCTGGTCGAGCGAGCCTCCTTCACCATGCCGTCAGCGATTTCGCGAGGCATCAAGACTTTAGCGTCGGTTGTAGAAAAAACAGCCATGACTGGCTCCTTCCTGATTTTTAGTCGCGGCCAAACAGTTCGCGCACGAGCCGCTGACCGTTAGAAATTGAAGAACTGGGTTGGTCGCCTTGGCCTCGCACGACTGGCGCGACAGAGCGACTAGAGATGACTTCTTTGAGAGACTGTGCGTGAGCCTTAATGTCGTCGAGCGTGGAACCACGCAGCACGCTTTCCGGGACCCCGGTTTCTTTCGCGACGTCATGTTTCCACTGTTCGATCTGGTCACGCTCCTTGAACTCACTGACCTTAGCTTCAGCCTCTTCAAGCTTGGCCTGCAGGCCGCTCAGCTTGCCTGCCTGCTCTTTGAGCTGGTCGTAGTCAGCGAATTTCTTGCGTTCTCTCACCAGGCGGTTTTCAATGATCCGGTCGAGGTCTTCCTGACTGGTGACCGGCTTGAATCCGCCTGTGTTTTCTGCCCCGTTGGCACCAGTGTTGATGCTTGCGGTTGAATCAGACATGGTCTGTTCCTTTCTTCCCGTTTATGGCTCGTCAGCCTTGTTGGTCCAGCCAATGTTCTCCGGGCTGTTTACGGAGCGCCACAAGGGGGCATAACAAAACCCCGCATGGCAAAGACCAATGCGGGGCAAAATGGGCGAAAGGTTCGCTTCTTACCTACTTGCGGAAGTAAATCTCTTGAAGCTCCAGAAACTCTTCTTCCAAGTAGTCTCGTGGGCCGCCAAACTTCTTAAATAGTTCATACAGCTCATCTGACAACTTCGTATCATGGTTGCACAGGACATCTGAAGCTGCCTGACATGCTGCTGAGCCATCAACCTCATACAATGCCTGAAGCTCTCTTGAATCAGGGTCATTTTGGCCTCTGACAGAGTCAACCAGAGCAAAAAGCCCTGACGCAAGTTTGGCAAAACCGTCCATAACGCTAATCTACCATTATTCCAACCCTCTGTAGGCGGTAGTTACGCGCGTGATGCCTTTCTTTACAGAAAATGCAACATATATAGTTTCCCCGTTCCAAGTGCCTACATACAGATTTCGTTTTCCCTCGCTTAATTGTCCTTTACGTAAAACGGCTCGGATTGCTTGAGCTATTTCGTTTTCAGTCCAATCCTCCGGAAATTCCGTTTTATCGTTGAGCCATCCATACCCGTACTCGTGTCCGCCCTGATTATTAAGGTCACCGTAGAGGATATGATTCCATTCTTTAGCCCGCAGCAATGGGAGATCTTCGGGCCAATCGTCAGGCGGCTCTGTAGGTACTGCGGGAGGGAGCCTGTGACGAGGGGTTTCAGGAATCGCCATGTCATCAAGTCGCGATCGAGCCCTGCGTCGAAGCTCGACCATCTGAGAAACTTGCATGGTGCCATCTTTCGATGCACCCTTAATTGCTTTAGCCGGACGCTCTTTGCCAGAGCGACGCGTTTCAATGCTGTCTTTAAAAGTATTCTGGAATTTATGCCTCATAACCATAACAACATGGTTTGCGTTATTGGGATCAAGTCCCTCATCCTCAGCAATTATCCGCGCCGCCTTGTACTGCGCATACAGCGTGTCCGGGTCGTAGCCGGTGATGTGCGCGCTTTTTGCTTCGAACGATGGGACGATTTCGCAGTCGCAGTCATTGTGGAAGGTGCCTTCGACGAAGCCGGCTGTTTCTTTCGTGCGGTACACGAAGCCACGCGATGCGAGCATGGCGCACCACGCGCACGTATGCGCACCGCGAGGAACACGCGCGTAACGCGGCTTGGCCGGATCAAACTCAACATTCCTGGCCACAGTGTCGCGGCCGGAGTATTTGACCCAGGCTTGCACGCACCCCTCCAACACGCGCCGCACCTGCTCAGGGTCATCGCCCCACAATCCTCCAGCAGCCCACCGCACGGACTCCACGATCGCCTCACGCTTCACGCCACTACTGAGCACGGTCTCGTAAGGTGGCAGGCCTGCGACTTTGCCGCGCAGATTCTCATACCACTCGGCAGCAGCAACAGCCGCAATATCCCCATAGGTTGCTGCCAGCTGGGGCAGGAAGTCCAGCAGCGCGTCACGCACGACCGCGGGCTGCGTCAGGTCGAGCAGCGCGAAGAACCTGCGCAGGTCGCGTTGTGCCAGGCGAACGATCTTGCGTGTCTGCTTCGAGTAGTCGGACAAGTTTTCACGTGTCGCCACTGCTCGTCACTCCTCGGGCTCTTCAGGTTCTGCCTCGTCTGGAAGCTTGGCGAGACGATCCAACACGCCACCGGCCGCGCTGCGCGTCAGTTCGGCTTTCATCTGCTTGATTTCCGTGCTCGTGAACCCTGCCCTGCGCATTCCCACGGTCGTGCCAGCCACGTCAGGAATAGCCTGCGCAACCTTCACAATGAAATCGGATGCGGCCTGCGGGGACACGTACCTGGCGGGGGTCCAGTTCACGTCCAGTTTCCACGAATCCGCAGGCGGAACGTCCAGGTTGTCACGCACCATCACGATGTCTTCAGCGGCCCTGCGCAAGGCCGGGCGGAAAATGCCCCACTGGTACTCCGCCTCGTCTGACAGGGAGTATTCGGCGGCTTGCATGGCTTCAGCCGACGCTGGGTTATCTCCGAAAATACCTACGCTGCTCATCGGCAGGTTCACAGCCGCGCACATGTTCTGCGCGAGCTGCCTGTACATGCTCAGGTGCGGGTCCATGCTCATCTGCGGGAACTGGCCAACAGTCGGAGCGCTGCCTTCCTCGTTCAGTGTGAGGTTCAGAATGCGGCCCATTGTGGCTGTCCACCTGTCCACGCCCTCGAACGCGTCAGGATCAGTACCCACCGCCCACCGCTGCGGACTGGAGAAAAACTCAGCGCTCGTTTCCGTGCGAACCAGCGTGCGGATCGCAGCGTCCGTCAAGTACCGTACTTCGCGAGTAATACGCGACCGGCCAAAACGCCTGCCAAGCTGCGGGTCATACACCAGCGGCTCCACCAGCACGCGGCCCGTCCTGTTCGCCATCCGCGCCATGCGCCACACGCCACTGTCACGAGAGGCCTGCACAATCGAATCAGGGAAATACAGGACAAACCCGGTAGGAACCGAAGTGAAAACATACTTCACGTCTGTTGGCTCGCTGCGCGTACTTGTCACGGCGAGCGCGGCGCGCAACACGCGCGTCCTGGTGTTGAAAATGCCGGTTGTCCATCTGGCTGAGCGTGCTTGCACCATTACTTCGGGCTCGCCGGCCTGCGTGTCGCCGGGCAGGATGGTGAGGAAGGAGCATGCTTGTTTGTATGCTGCGCTGATTCCCATTGCGAGTTCGGATGTGAATGCTGAGCGCTCCAGTGTTTCGCCCAGGTCGAATGGGTCCAGGGAGCCATCGAGTGTGAAGCCTTCGAATTTGTGTTTGCGTGCGAGCATGCTGACGGCTTTTTGTGGCCAGCCCAGGGCGACGCGGACCTGCTGCATTTGCGGAGGGATGCTGATCCCGAGGTCTTGGAATGCGCGGTGTCCGTCGTAGTACGCGTCGAGGAGGTCGTTCTTGAAGGCTTTTGCCTGGATCTGGTTCCACATGGCGGTGAGCATGGCTTGCTCGCTGCCTGTTAGTTCCTCAAACACCGGTGCGCTCATAGGATGATCACTCCTTTCCCGCCTGTCACTGCTTTCGGCCTGCGTCTGGTGGTTCTGGCTGCCCAGTGCGCTAGCGTGACCGCGTCCATTCCTGCAGCCGTCGCTCCTTCGGGCGCGGCCCACCCGAAGCCGCCCGCGTTGCCGATCTTCCTGCGCACGATCACGTTCACCTCGCTGGTTAGTTCGTCGTCTTTCAGGTGCGTGATGGTGCCGTCTTTGATTGCCGCGTCCATCATCGAATGCGCGGATATCACGTCGTTCACGGTGGGGGTCCAGATCACCCGCGAGGGGATGCCGTTCGCCCTGAGGCGGTCGATGAGGTCTGCCGCGCCGCTCTTCCCGTCGACCACGATCTGTGCCCACCTGTCCTGGTACTCCAACAGGTAGTCCACGATCCACTGCACGCCATCGCCCATGGTGCGCACACCCTGACGGGTAGCAAGCTCGACGTGGACCTGCTGCGACCTGCCGCGCTCCCTGCCAGCCCTGGCCACACCCACCGTTGCGCCGTCAATACTGAACCGGACGGCCGCGCACCACTTCAAACCAGACGGGACAGCGTCCACTGGGATTTCCAGCTCACCCCACCGGCCTGCGTTGATCGCAGTCTGGACGTTTTTACCGTCCCACAGTCCGAGCGCTTCACGCCGGAAATTATCCACCGACCCCAACAGCTTCTTCATACGCAGGACAGCTGTCTTACTCGTGCGGTGCGGGAAAGACGGGTTGGCTTTCGCTATCTGATCCCAATCAAGCTTGCTGCCCTGCCACAACGCGGGGTCAGTCCCATCGTCCGCGCCGAACTCCACATACAGCGTGTCCTTGTCACCGCCTAGCGCGTCGGCGCGCCTGGCCTCGAACACTTCACCCGGATCCTTCGGCCTGGGCGGGGTTCCCATCAGCAGTACGAGCCCGTTTGGTGCCGCGTTCGTCGCCGGGACCATGTCACTCATCGCGTTCTCGGTCAGGATTTGCGCCTCGTCAAGCACCAGCATGTCGACCTTCGCGAAGCCTCGACCGAACCCAGATTCCCTAGCTCCGAACAGGATCCGGGACCCGTTCTTGAACAGGACGGCCTGTTCGCCGTTCGCTGCACGCACCGCGCTCACATATGCGGCCACTTTAGGTTTGCGGCTCATTGAGCGCATCGACTGGAACGTCTCATTCGCCGTCCTCGTCCTGTGCGCCGTCCAAATCACTGTCAACCCAGCCTGCAACATGCACAAGGCGAACGCTATCCACCCAACCGTGTACGTCTTGCCGGTCTGCCTGGGGATGCTCATGACGACGCCGCCCACGCCAGCCGCATACTGGCCGCCCCGACGCTTCGCCAAAATCAAACTGCCCAAACCGTCCTGCCACGTATCAAAAGTGACACCCAGCCTGTCGCACTGCGCCCTGACAGCAGAAAACCCAGTGGACTTAATCCCACTGGGCACATGCAATTCTTTAGCCGCTTCAGATAGTAGAGGGGTCGAACTCCTCGTCACGTGTGTCAATGCGACCCCCAGCCTCCGCGTTGTCTTGAGTGTCTATCGCCTTAATCTCCCGAGCAATATCCATCAGCCGCTTCGTCAACGCGGCCAAGTCACGCGCGGGAGTGTCAGGGTTTTCGACCGCCCTGGCGACCCTGTCACGCATCGCGACCAGCAGTTCACGCGTGGAACCATCCGACGCGGCCTGAGTCACCGACAGTTTCCGCTTGGATCGGCGTTTACGCTTGGGCGGCTCAATGTCCATGCCGCCTACTACTTTCATGCCCGACACAAACACCACCCGCCCTAGAATTATTTGAATCGTCTGCCTGTCACGCGAATAAACCGCTGCCGCGAATAAAACTCAACACTGACACCATCAACCACACGCCGACTGCCAGGCTGCTCCGCGGCCCGAACGAACACATGAACACCAGTTCCCGACACGGACCGCTCAGCGAACACGACAGTCTGGCTGATCGTCTCGATAAAGCTGCGTGCCTGCTCGTCCGTCACATGATCTAAGTCAAAACACGCCAACCCGCCGCCCAGCATGATGCCAAACCCGTCACCCGCGCCACGCTGAACATCCGCATATGTGCTCCACGTGTCCGGACGGGTTGACGAAGCCGGACACCCACCAGGCGTAATCGGACGCTTCCCATCGCACCGCACCCACGACTTACGGGACGTCATGAACGCAGGGAACATGGCGCGAGATGCCGCCTTACGGCACCTGTCCCAACAGAACCGCTTCGGCCTACCCGTCGCCTTCACTTTGAGCGGTTTCCCGCACCACTCGCACCTTCGTTCCATGCCACTATTCTACCATGAAACACCCGTTCACCTGCGGTTTGTCCGGAAACTTCAGAACTTGAACGCGCCAAACAAAACAAGCAAGCAGAAACCAAGAAAACAACCCAACCCGCCTGAAAGGCGCTCACACAGCCCGCCAGACACGCTCACGGGGATATTCCGCGGGAAGGTGGAAAAACGTCGGGGAGATATTTCGCTATACGCCTTGGGGAGCGCCGGGCGCACCCCAGGGGGCATCCCCCCGGTCTCAACCACAAACAACCCCTACGTTAACACTCACCACCGCGCCGCGAGCGGCCTTTCACCACTGCGAACTGCAAACAGAACTTTCAATGCGAATTCTCTTCGCTCGAACCCTGCGCGCCCGGCTAGACTTCGCAACCCGTCCAGCGCCTTTCGATTGATTACAACGACGACAAAGCACTTGAACGTTCTCGATCGTGTCTTTGCCGCCGAGCGCGTGTGGAATGATGTGGTCGGCTTCCGCGCTCGCCGGAGTGCGACCGTGAGCGTAGTCGAGGATCGTGTGGCAGCGTGGGCAGTGTGTCAGGCCTGCGGCTTGGGCTTGGCGTTTGGCTTGCGCTGCGACGCGTTTCCATTTGCTGGTCCCGGTGCGTGATGTTGCCATGATAGGTTTTCAGCCCCGCTGCTGTTTTTGGGCGCACTACGTCCCGATTTCATCTAACAGTCTATCAAAAATCACTCGAGTGCGGTAGCACTCATGCGCGTGTTGACCAGGGCGAGAGGGTATGTTTTCGGCCTGCCCGGCCTCGCCTCGATGATCCCTCTCTGGGTCCACATGTCAAGCCTCCCGTCCGTAAGACTAGGCCAGATAGTCTTGAGATCCTGCCGCGTCACGTACACGTCTAGGCTGGTGACGTGCTGGAGCCGCGTCCTTGCAGCCTCGCCCTGGGTGAGATAGAGCCTGTCACACGTGCTACACCACGACTGGTCCGTCAGGCCCCTGCGCGTGGGGTACTTGTAGATCCTGCCGCCGCATTCGCACGTGCCGACGAGCGATGGGGCGTGGCCGGTGATGCGGGCGATGTGGTGATGGATGCGGTGGATCTCGTCCAGGACAGCATCCACATCCGGATAATGTTCTGCTGCCCAGGGAATGTCACGCTGGAGGTCGGCTATCGGACTGGAGGTAGTGTGTGTGCCGCGCTCACTGGCAATCGAACGAGCATACGAGGCGAGGATTTCCAACGCGCCCACATGCGTCCTAATCCCCGGCCACCCATCATCAGTCTGATCAATCCTGTGGTCGAGCCCGAAGGGCAGGCCGTCATGCCTGGCACACCTTGCTGGCGTGACGCGGGCTGCCCTGACTCCGTACACGATGGTGGACCGCGCGGTGAGCAGCGGGAGCCATGCGGCTATGTCGGATAGTTCGCCTATGGCTTTGCTGGTTTTGCGCTTGGTTGTTGTCGCGTTCACCGTCGCGTTCCTTTCGTGTTGGTTTTAATTCTTGCAGGTTGATGTGTGTTTTTCAGTTTTCTGTGGGTGGTTGTGGCGGTGTGGTGCCCATTCATTGTGTGTCTAGACGGCTTGACTTGAATAAGTCTATGGGGGTAGAATATAGTTATGAAGCGGAGAGATCTCATCAAACAACTCGACAAAATCGCCAAAGCCAAAGGCAAAACACTCACCCTCACAGAAGGCGGCAACCACACCAAAGTCACCATCGGAAACTGGAGCGAACCAATCCCACGCCACAGAGAAATCAACGAGCTACTAGCAAAAGCAATCATCAGGAGAGCACAGAAATGACACACATCAACGCAACCGCCACCCGCTGCGACGGATGGTGGTCCGCCGACTTCACCATCAACAACCGCGAGTACGGAACCCAAGCGCGCCGCCTCGATCAGCTCGAAGCCATGATCAAAGACGCCGCCGCACTCATGACCGGCCAGCCAGAAGAAACCTTCACCGTCACCATCGAACCCTGTGGGCTCCCGCTCGAAGCAATCAACCGCTACAAGAACGCCACTAAAGCAGCACAAGAAGCAGAACAAGAACTGTCCGCCTCTTCGCGCGCAGCAGTCCACTTCCTGACACAGGCAGGCCTGTCCATGCGTGACATCGGATCGATCATGGGAGTATCCGTGCAACGCGTCTCCCAACTCGCAAAAGCCTAACAACCAGCCTCACAAGTCCGTATCTGGCCTGCTGCCAGTCAGCAGAGCGACAAGGTCGTTGAGTGTCATGAGGACCCATTGGGAGCCTGGGTCTGCCACTGCGCGCCGTTTCGCCACGACAATCCCCGCGAGCGCGTCGTCGTTTCCCATCTCGGTGTGTGCCTCACTGGTCCATTGGGCGGGTAGGAGGCGACCTCCGTAGTCTTTGGTTTCGATGGTGATGCGCCTGCCCATGTGCCGCACTCCCGTGATGTCGCCGGTGTCGCGCGCCCCGGTGCGAACTTTCCGGTCGATCCGGTCGTCTACCTGCTGGGCGAGATAGTCAGCGACGGTTCGTTCGAAGCGGGCTCCTGCCTGGCGGGCGCTCCTGCGGTTGCGTGTCACTGGTGGTGTCCTTTCGTGTCGATGATTGTGGTGGCGATAGTGGCGAGGAGCCTGGTGACGCTGGCCCCTTCGGTGTGGATGTGGGCTTCGACGTGATGGTCACTGCCGGGGGTGAGCTGGTCGAGCGTGACGGCTTTCGTGGTGAGCACGCGGTGGATGACGGGGTCGAGCGTTCCCTGGGCGATGAGTGTGGTGATGGTGACGGGGCTGGCTTGTGTGATGCGGTGGATGCGGTCTTCGGCTTGTGTGACGAGTGCGGGTGTCCATTCGGTTTCCACGAAGAGGGCGTCCTGGGCGCGCGTGAGAGTGAGGCCGACTCCCGCTGCGGTGATTTGTGCGATGAGCACGTCTACCTTGCCCGCCTGGAAGTTGGCCACGGTGGCGTCGCGTTCGGCTTTGCTGGTTGCCCCGTAGTAGGTGCGCACTGTGGCGTGCGGCAGCGTGTGGGTGAGTTTGTCGGCTAGTTGGTGGATGACTTCTGTGTGGATGCACCAGGCGATGAGCGGGCGGCCAGTGCCGGTGATGTGTGTGGTGATCCAGTCTGCTGCTGGGTCGATTTTTAGAATGCCGGTAGCGTGCCGCATCTGTGAGACAAACTCTTTCGCATGGTCTTGCAATTCGGCTTGCGTGTATCCCTTGCGCTTGAGTTTGGCGGCCACGGCGCTGAATGCTTTGGCGCGTTGCGTGTCGGGAATGTCGACGAGCTGCGTATGGCGCGTTTTGGGCGGCAGGTCCGTGAGGACGCCTTTCTTGGTGCGCCTGCTCCACACGTGGTCGTTGAGCCTGCGGTGGAGGTCTGGCATGCGCTCGGGGATAGGTTCTGGTGTGCCCCAGTAGTTTTCCCGCGTGTAATACGTTTTGAAATTGGCGGGGAAGTAACTGGTTTTGTCGAGCATGGTGAGTAGTGGGAGCACGTCGAGCGGGCTGGAGACAATGGGCGTACCAGTCAGGCAAACAGTTTTTTGTGCTTTCCTGGCGAGGTGGAGCATGGTGCGGGTGCGTTTGGCTCGCATGTTTTTTGCCCGGTGCGCTTCGTCGTAGACGAGGAGGCTGGGCTGCCAGGCGGCTAGGAGGCGGGCGAGTGGTGTGCGGCTGGTGGCGAGCGTGTCACTGGTGATCACGATTCCACTGGCGGGCAGGGATGCGGGTGTGCGTGTGCTGCTGGTGATGGTGGTGATCGTGCTGGCTGGCGTGTGCTCCGCGATCTGGCTTCGCCGTGTTTCGTTTTCCCAGTTACTAATAAGGCTGGGCGGGCAGATTATGAGAATTCTACTTGGTTTTATTATTGCCGCAATTAAAAGAGCTTGAATTGTTTTTCCGAGGCCGGGTTCGTCGGCAATTAATGTGTGGTTTTGGAATACTGCTCGCACCGCGCCGATTGTTTGATATGTGTATGGCTGCGGGGTAAACCAGTTATTTGAATTCAGCGGGTGTTTTTTGTCTTCGACCTCCACGCTGCCGGTCGGTGTTGGTGTGATCATACCACGCTGCGCGGCGGCGGGCTGGTGGCTGGGTTGGGAAGCGGTTTGCGGGTGGCGGCTTGTTTTTGGGAACCAGTCAGTGGTTCCGGCGGCAGTGGTTCCCGCACCCACCCCCTGTAAGGGGGTGGGGTGGTGGGGGAACCAGTCACCACCGGTTCCGGGAACCAGTGGGAACCAGTCGTTTGGTTTGTGGAAAATCCTGTGGATAACTCATTCCTGACCCCCATCGACAACGTGGAGGCATGCCGTTCCACCGACCGGGATGCCGTCGCTCTCAGCCCTGTAGGCGTGTGCTGAGCGTAGTAATCGCGAATTCCTCGGCCCCTCTTTTTCGATCAAGTAATTCTCGTCTAGCAGAATGTTGATTGCTTTAAAGATTGTGGCGTTTTTTGCTTTTCCTCCGTCTTCCTTATAGTTTCTTTTGACGTCGTTCATGGAAATTGGTGTCTTGTATCTTTCGATTATTCGGGAGAGTTTTTCCATGAGGTGAATGGGGCGGAATTCTTTTATGCTCGTGTTTTCTTGGGTGGTGTCTGGTGGGTTGATGGTGGTGATGATCCGTTCGGGATCCGTGCTGTCGATGGTGATGCGGGCTGCTTCTTGGGTGCGGTCTGCTGGGCGGTAGGTGCCGGATTTTGGTCGGATGCTGCCTGGCCTGTCTTTGGCGACGCGTAGTGTGATGGTGCCTTTCATTCCTCGCCCTAACGGGTGGATGACTTCTGCCAGATAGCTTGCTCCGTCGATGGCGGCCATTTTGGTTTGGCCGCCGATGGCGAAGCGTCCTCTCGTGTCGGTGTTTTTGGTGACGTGGTCGATGAGGATGACGGCTGCGCCGGTGTGTCGTGCGATGGTGCGTGGGATGTGGCGGTGCCATCGGGCGATGTCGTCGTTGTCTTTGCTGGCTGCTCCTTCTTGTGTGAGTGCGTCTGTGACGCCGTCGATGATGGCGAGTGTGTATGTGTGTGTGAGGAGGGTGCGGAATGCGTGTTGTTCGCGCGTGGTGTAGGGGGATTGTTCTGGCCTGATGTAGGTGAGGCCGTTTTGGATTTGTTTGGTGGTGCAGCCCATGAGGGTGAGGCGTTCGATGATTTGGCCTGCGTCGCTTTCGTAGTCGATGTAGGCGACGTTGTTCCCGGCTTGGAGTTGGCGGGCGGTTTCGGTTTGGATGAGGAGGCTTTTGCCTGATTCTGATTCGCCGTGGATGTCGTGGACGAGGCCGGGGTAGAGGAGGGCGACGTTGTCGGTGCGTGTGAAGAGCGTGGGGACTGGGGGCTGATATGTGCCGTCGAGGTATGGGGTGAGGTTGGTGGGTTGCCATGTGGGCGGCAGGTCGTCCTCGTCGCCCTCGCTGTTTTCGTGTTGTGGCGTGGTGTCTGGGTTTGTGTCCGCATTATCGTCTTGGTTGTCGTGTTCTGCGCGTGTGAGTGGTGTGAGGGGCAGGTCGATAATGATGTCGCCCTCGTGGTCGTGTGTGCCGTAGCCGTCGCGGGCGAGTTGGCGCGCAGCGGCTTGGTAGTCGCCACCGTGGTTGAGGAGCGCGTAGGCGGCGAATTTCGTGTAGGGGGTTTCTGGCTGGAAGCTGGTGCTGGTGGTGAACACGTAGAGTCTGTCTCTGTCGGTGTTGTGCCCGGTGGTGGCGGATATGCCGGTTTTTTTGCCTGGCCTGCGCCAGTAGGTGGTGTTGCCTTGGGTGAATACGGGCTGCCAGCCGTGGGGCGTGAGGATGCTGTCCCACGTGGTGGTGTTTTCGTAGTGGTCGCCTGGCCTGTCGCCCTCACGGTCAGTTGTGGTGGCGGGCGGTGTGGTGTGTTCGGCGGGGTGGTATTCGTTGAGGGTGGCGGTGATGATCGCGTAGAGGTCTTCGACCTGCTCGCTGGTGAGTGTGGGGATCGACTGCGGTCCGCCGGTGATGCGTTTCCAGGGGATGCCGGTGTGGTGGTATTGGCCGGGTGTGGGGCTGGTGACGCTGTACCCGCCTTCCCCGCGTGTTTCTGCGAGGACTTCCCGCTTATTGTTCATGGCGAGTTTGCGGTTGGGCTCAGATGGCTCACTGGTGCGGATGTAGAAGTGCATTCCCCCTGATGGCGTGTTTTCGCTCCACCCTGTGAGGATGGTTTGCCACAGGCCGCTGAGGCCGCTGCCGTGCATGTTGGTGGCGAGCTCGCCGAGTTTGCCCATGGCGCGGCCTTCGAGTTCGATCATGGTGAGGTTGCCGGACACTGCGCCGCAGATGACGGCAATACCGTGCTGTTCGTTTTGGAACCATTGGTCGGCCTGCGTGAGTGTGGCGCGGTGCTGCGTGTACGGTTTCCACGCGACGGCTGGCCGCTTGTCGCCCTTGTCTGTGGCGGGCAGGATGGGGATGATACTGATGCCATTTTCAAGGCACTCGTGTGCGTGGACGAGTATCGGGTTCATTGTTGCGGTTCCGTGAAGAGTGCAGGCTGATCTGGGGTTGGGTCTGGGTCGGGTGTTTCGCGCTCGATAAGCGTGACAGTCCACTTGGGTGGTGAGACGAGCTGGTGGCCGACGTCGAGGAGCAGGTCACGATCGTGGACGGCTGTTCCCTGCCACGTCCAGACCGGGCTGGAGGGGAAATTCTTCGTGTGAATGCGGAGCATGTCATCTTCCTTAATGTCCTGCTTGGTGATGGGCTGCCACATGAGAGTGCTCCTTTCCTTGTTTGGCTTGACTGTGTGGTTTGGTGCCCGCCCGCGCCTTGCACGCGGTGTGGCTGCTGGCCGGGCTGTGGGGGGTTATTTGATGGTGTTGCGGATGATGGCGACCATGCTCGGGTCGATTTGGAGGGCGCTTGCGATTGCCTGGTCGTCGAGGCCTGCCTGGATCAGCGTGGTGATCTGCTCACCCTGACTGGCTGCCTGCCCCGCCGAAGCGGCTGGTGCTGGTGTTGGTGCTGGTGGTGCGGCTTGCGTGGGCGCGGCCTGTTCCTGCAATGCTTTATCCATCCCAGCCATGTCGCCTTTAGCGATCTGGTAGGAGAACATCTTCTCGTGGTACGAGGAGCGGCCGTCCCTGCCGAACTGCTTTTTTTCCTCGAGGAACGTCGCGGTGAACGTGTTGCCCAGGGCGAGGGCTTCACTGGCTTTCGTGGAACCGTAGGTGCGCATCGCGTCCAGGAGGGCGCGCTTCTTATTGCCCCACGCTGGAATGTAAACGGCGCGCTGCCCGTCATCGTCTGCGTCAACTTGTTCATTGGTTTGGATGGTGATGACGAACTGCATTTTCGGGCTGCCGTCTTCGAATTCGGCTGGCTTGCCGGTCGTGTAGTCGGTGGTCTGCCGGTAGTCCAGGTCGGTGATGGTGCCGGTCACTGTTTTGCCCGGCATGTCGTCCTTACTGAACGCGCTTTTGCTGCCTGTTTTCAGGCCCTCGTCGATAAGCGTGTAATCGATCATGATGCTTTCTCCTTCTTGTTGTTGTGTGTTGGTATGTCGATGGTGATTCCACCGACCGTTTGGTGTGGTGGCTGCCAGTCGGGGTAGCGGCTGCACGAATAACAGTCGTCCGCCCTGGGCAGGCCACTGATCCACTGGTCCACGCCCCCGTTGCCGGTGAGGCTGCGTAGCGTGGTGATCTGCGTGGCGAACCGGTTGGCACGCTCGAGCGCGCTGACGGCTGCCTGTTGGTCGTATGGGGCTGTCCACCAGTAGTGGTCGCTCCACTTGTTGGATGTGCGGGGCAGGAAGCAGATCGCGACCGTGCTGATCGGTATGCCTGCCTGGTTCCACCCGTGTGCGTACAGGTGTGCTTGCGTCTGGTAGACGGCGGGTGGCCCGTCGTGCCGGTACTTGCGTAAGGATGTGGTGGATACGTTTTTCCAGTCGATGACCATTCCGGCTTCAAGGTCGACGAGGTCGGTGCTGCCTGTGATGGGCGTGCCCGCGATGGTGCCGACCGTGATTTTCTGCTCGGTTAGATACCGCTGCAATGCGTCTTCGTGCTCGTATTCTTTACGGTTCCATTCGGCCTTGTTGAAAGCGTCTTCGAGCCACAAGTGCATCGCCGTGCCGACCGTTGTTACCCACGGTATGCCCGCGTCGTGCTGCTCCCACCCGGCGAGGCGTGCTGCCAGGCAGTGGTCGCACGGGGTGCCGATCTCACTGGGTCCGATCGTTTTCTGCAAGGACCGGGGGTGGTGCGTGATCGCGTGCACGATCACCTGTTCGGCGTCGGCTTGCGCCTGCTCGGGAGTGATACCTGTGGGCTGGCTCCACGAGGGGAGGCGGCCTGTGATGGGTGTCCTGCTCATTTGATGGTGACTCCTGGCGTGCTCACCGTGTAGAAGCCATCCTGTTCAAGGACGATTGTGGGGATCATGCGTTTGACGGCCGCAATGTCGATGGTGGGCTTGTAGTACTCGGGGTTCCGCGTGGCCGGGTAGGTGGCTGCGAGTTTCTTAGTGTCGAGCCTGCGAGCGCCCGCCCTCACAGTGATCGTGTACCCGTCTTCCTCACGCGTTTCACCTTCGGGAATGAGCGTGCGCACGTGGTCTTCCAGCTGGTGCTTCTCGTCGGTCAGCTGGCTGATTTGCTTGTTGATTGTTTGGATCCGGCTTGCGGCTTGGGCGAGCGTCATGGTGGTCATTTCTGGTTCCTTACTGTTTTTGCGATGTCGTGGAGTTGTTTTTCGAGTTTGCTGATTGTCTTGTCTGTGTCGGCTATCTGGTCGTAGATGTTTGTGATGTGCTCACGCGTGTACTCGTCGAGGTTCATGTATTGCGCTTCGAGTGTGGCGAGCCTTTGCCGCTCAATGTCTCCGATCACTGGTTTCCTCCTGTTTTTCTGTGGGTGGTTCGTGATCCAGTTGTGGGGTTGTGTGGAGTGGCGGCACTAGATGTGAGGGTGTTGTAACATCCGACCCACTACATGTAGTGTTGTTCTGTAAGGCGCTGCCACTTGCTGCAATGTGCTGGTGGGGTGCGTGGACACTACAAGCAAAGGAGGTGAAAAACTCATGGCTCGTAAATCGAACAGCGGAAAATACCGCTCGGCCAAGACGGGGCGATATGTCACCCGCAAACATGGGGAAAGCCACCCCGCAACGACTGTTAAAGAAAGCAAGTAACAGGGCCTCTTGAAACGTCGTTGATCGTCTGTGCGGAGTAGCTTTCAAGACCATCATATCTTGGCGGCTGCTCCGCACAACGATGCTAATCGCCACTTTTCTTCACCTCCTCCAACCAATCGTCAAGATCACGCCTTTGGTACCGCACAAACCGGGAGCCGAACTTAGAAAACGCCGGTCCTACGCCCCTAGCCCGCCACTCCTGCAGAAGCCTCACCGAGACACCCAAGTACTCAGCAGCCTCTTTCGGGCTCAACACATCATTCATTTGGCTGTCCTTTCGTTTTTATTTGAGTGGCTGGATGCTGAGCACGCAGTAGCCAGGCTGTAGGGCCTCGGGGAACTGGTTTGAGTTCAGCACGTGCGTGATCTCGTATACCGGGCGCTTGCCGGTGAACATCATGATTTTTTGGCTTTCGTCGTTGACTGGCTGGAAGGTGATGACGTCGCCTTTCTGGTAGTCGCGGTCGTTGAGCCGGATCTCACTGGTTTTCTGCCCGTCCATGATTCGTGTGAGCCATTTTTTGTCGATTTTCAGCGTGTGCTGCATTTGACTAGTCCTTTCTGCCTGGTGGCGAGCACTTGGAAGGTGATCGCCCTGGTGGTGTCGTATAAGGGGAGGCAGAACTGGACGTCCCAGTCTTGTCCTGCTTCCCGTTCGGCTTGTGCTAGGGCTGGGCGGGTGGCCATGTCGAGCCTCCGGTAGAAGGAGGGCCGCCCTGTGGGGTCGAGGCCTGGCACTTTCGGCTGAGGCGTAGCCACGGTGACGAGGAAGGTCCTGGGCTCCACTATCCTTTTTTTGCCCGCGCAGGTGAGACAGTCGCTTGCTGAAAATGCTGTTGACGCAGTGCGTGTGCACCAGCGCGGACGCTGGCTCCGTGAGTGGGCTGAGTATCTGCCCGCAGTTGTAGCAATTCACAGTGACCCTCTTTTCGTGAGTAGGAAGGTCAGGCTCAATTGCGTGGTGCTGGCCCGGTTGACCTGGCTTTGCAGGAGCCTCCACTTCTTCACGAAGTCGGGGTCGTGCGGGAGCGGCGCACCGTTGAGCGCGTCCTTGACAGCGCTTAACGCGAGTTCGGCTTGTTTGAGGCGTTCTTGGAGTTCTTCCATGCTGCTCACCTCCCCTCTTCTTTTTCTGCTGCCATGTCGATGAGCCAGGCGGCTACTGTGCGCATTTGCGCGGGTTCGAGCGGCAGGTCCAGGACGCACACTTGGCCCTGAGCCTCGTGGTATCCGCCTACTGATCGGGCTTGCAGGCCGCGACTGTGCGCGTCGGGCGCGAGGATGGTCATCTGGTCGGCGCACACCATCTGAAGATCTTGATCGGGTTTCACTGGTCGTTCTCCTTTGACTGCGGGTTTTTCCATGCTTTCTGCACGATGTCGCACACTTCCGTTTGGACGTCGCATAGGCGTTCGAATTGGATGCGCGCGGCGGGTCGCGTCTGGTCGTATTCGTCTGCGAGGATCCTGCGCCATTGCAGTAAGCCGAAAGGAATAGTGATTGTGAGTTTGACGTCCATTACTTGCCCTCCTTGTCTCCTGTGGTGAATGTGCCGATGGCGAGGAGGATGGCGCAGCCTGCCCACATGTAGGCTGCTGCTGCCTGCACATCGGTGTTGTCCATGCGTGCGAGCGCGAGGAGTACGAAGAGCGCTAGAGCGAGGTGGAATACCGCTGCAATGCGGACAGTCCGCAAACGCCGGTGGGTGCTGATATGCTTATTCATAGGTGGTATGCCTTTCATTGGTGTATCTGGGTCCTCTCGCATTGCCCTGCGAGAGGACTTTTCTTTTACGCGTATGGTCTGAGCCACGAGTTCAGCTCCTTGCCTCTAATGCGGACGCGCTTCCCGGCTCTCACTGCTGGGAGGCGTTTTTCGTCGATCGCGCTTTGGACTGTCCAGCGGCCTACGCTCAGCCGCTTGCACACGGCAGTGATGCTGTAGTACTGGCCGGGTGTGAACGCTTCACGCGGATCGGCTGGTAGCTGGTCAGTCATGACGCGACACCCCCTGTGCGTAGTACTGGTCCCACACTTGTTCCATGAGTGGGCGGTCTTTACGCGTGTACCCGTTGCACATGCGGGTCTGCCCGTTCGACAAATGCAGCGCTTCACCGCCTTCGGGTAGCGTTACCGTGTGAGCACCGTTATCGCAGTGGTCAGCGTGGCGATCGCGCTGGGAAGCCTCATCGTCGCCATCCTCGCCCGCACTGACACGAAACGCGGCCAAAGACTGGCTCAGGAAGCTAACCGCATCGCCCAGGAAGCAGGCCTCGCAGTGTCCGAGGCTAACCGCCTGGCAGCACAGGCAAACCAGATAAGTAGCGAGGCGAACCACGTCGCGAGGAGAGCACTCAAGGCGAGCCAAGACAGAGCTGACTTCGTATGGCGGCTTGAAAGTGAAAACAGAGGTGAGCTCATCACCGTGATGAAAGAGAGTTCCTTCGACGCATACAGTGTGTCCATTACTGTCATGTGTGAAGACGCTCCCGTACGAGTGCTCGATGGGGTAGACGTACCCGCATTTGGTGAGCATTCGTTCACGCCCGATTTGCTCCATGAGCATCTGCTTGAACTGTTCGCACAGCCCGTGCCGAGCCGCGTGAGTATTGATGGCGTTCGACGCGTGAGTGTTCCGAGCAGTATTACGTGCCGCGTGTTCATTCACGCGTCGTCTAGCAGTGGGGTGGAGCGTCAGAGCGTGCTGGATCATCGCTTCAGCTAGCTGGACAGTCGGATCGGTGTTTGGCGTGCTCACAGTGAAACCTCCTTGTCGGTAAGGCCGCTGTCCGCTTGGCGTGCGGCGCGTAAAATAGGGTCATGAGCCAGAACCGGGAACGCTTCGTCCCACTGTCCATTCGTGAAGGCAAGCGCGAGCCCTTCAAACCCACCACCGGCATGCCCGGATACTTGTGGCTCAGCGTGAAACCGTGGATCCAGAATTACTTGTTGACCAGCGCCGGGTACCTTCATGCGGAACATGTGACAAACGTTGTCCGCGCGCTTCGCCTGGACACGCCCTCCGATGAAGTCAATTGGGATCTTTACGAGGTGCTGTTCGTGGAACTGAAGTCGTCCAGTGAAAAAGTCCTGGACGTGATTGACGCGCTCCTCTTCCTCGGATACGGGGTCGACGAAATGGACAGGTTCCTGTGGGACGTGGACCACGAATACACGGTCCACACCGACAAGCAGCGCCTGGTCAAAAAGATCGACGACACCGTGTGGGCGTCCTACGAAATGGCTGTCAGTCCGGGCGATCATGCCGCCCACCTCCTCGAATCAGCGTGGGCGAAACAGTTCTCACGCGACAGGGACCCTGCCGGGGCGTGGGACGACGCGACAGCAGCCGTCGAAGCGCTCCTCCGCCCGATCGTGAGCCCACGAGACGAGGCGGCAACAATCGGGAAAATGATCCAGGCAATACAAGATGCGCCACACGCGTGGTACTGCCGTATCCCAGATCGCGACTGGCACGGAGTGCCCGTCGGCGGAATCAGTTTTTTCGTGAACGCGCTATACAACCTCATGTACAGGCCAGACCGGCACGGCACGGCAAACCGTAGTGAGGTGACGGTTGAACAGTCAGGCATGGTTGTCCTCCAAGCTGTCACCGTTGTTGGTTGGCTTCGTCAGGATGGTTTCGGGCGCGTCCAATAGGAGGTTCAAGAATGGCTGCATAGCCGTCAGGGCTTCTTCAAGTTCCGCCCACCTGATGTCCGCCCCTTCAGGCGGGGTAGCAGCCTTCATCGCCTCATGCATGCGGGTGCGCACGCTCAGCGGGATCCACACTTCACGCATCACAATGAGACCTCCTCAGTGATGAGGTCACCTACTGTGCGCGCCCCCGTAGACCGCATGAGGGCTGTCAGTGCTGACACTGCCTCGTCATACTGTTTGGCTGCTTCGGTGGATGCTGCTGCTTCCCTGTAGCGCACCACAAGCGAATCGAAAAAGTCTTCAATCCTCCAATACTTCAATGTCATGTCCTGCCCGTCACCCAGGGGGAACGCGCACTCCATGATCGGCTGCACGCTGAGTGCTGCTTCCTCAGGGTCACTGAGATGCCCCAGAATGTCTTCCAGGCTTTTGCGCATGCTGTTTGACCTGGTGCGCCGCGTGGAGTCGAGCGCTGTTTTGATGAGTGTGCGCGCTTCGGTTTCGAGGTCTCGGTCGCGCTGTTGGAGCAGGTTCACCATGTCTGGCACGAGTTTTTCTCGCACGTCCTCATATTTGAGTTTGCCGCCCGCCTGGTTCATGTACTGGTCGTACAGGTTGACGACACTGTCTTTGAGTTGGGGGTTCATCGTGGGAGCCTTTCGTTCAGGTAGGTGAGGAAGTCGATGGCCTGTTGCGTGTTGCTGATGGTCAGGCGCAAGGGTTCGGGCACTGTGTCGGCTTCGTGTGGGTATGCGTCGTTGAGGAAGATTTCGGCTTGCTCGACGCCGCCTTGTAGCATGGCGACGGCTTCTGTGATGTGCCGGTTGGTGTCTCGCCAGCCGCGCGCGAGTTTTTCTTGGTGTTCGCGTTGTTTGCGCGTGTCCTCACGGTGTGCGCTCCACGCGGCGCGCGGGGTCATGGTGCCGTCCTCGATGAGGGCGACGTATTTTGAGCCTGCTTGCGTCAGGTCGGTGATGATGCGCGCGTTGTGTTCGGCTTCGGCTGCTTCCTCTTCGCGCTGGCGGCGGGCTTGTTCGCGCGCCATGATCTTGTCGCGTTCTTCGGACTGTTTGATCTCGTTGGCTTCTTTGTAGGCTGCGTCGAGGGCGAGTGTGCCGTCCAGGACGCGGCCAGCCAGCGCAGGCGCGTAATCAAGAACAGTTCCGGCTTGTGCAAGAACGTAACGCCAGTTGTTTTCGCTATTTTGGGTTCCCAAAATATCTATGCTGCCGCGTTTCCACCTGCCGTTTGCTCTCCTGCCGTCTGCTTCCAGCACGAGGGCTGTTGCCATAGCGCGCTGCCCGGTAGTCATGTTGCGGCGCGTAATGTTCGCGTCCAACACGTACTCCGCCAAGTCAGCGCCCTCATACACCACGGTTTCAGGCTCAACACCAGCCATGCGGCACGCTTGGAAACGGTTCCTGCCGTCCAGAATCAGACCGTCCACCGTGACCACGATCGGCTGACGCAACCCACTGTCACGAATCGACTGCGCCAACTCCTCCAACTCGGCTTGCGGTAGCATGGGGAACTGATCCGCATACGGGTGAATCCCAGTGATAGCGGTCATCGCCATCCGCCTCGCTTCTTGATATCCTTGAGAACAAGGAGAACTTCCTGGTTCATTTGTTTTCCTTTCTGATTCGCTTCCTGGACTGTTGCCGCAGTTCAGGAAGCTTTTTTGTTGTGTTTCTCTGTAGCTGATCGATTTCTAGAATTACTAGTAGCCGCATAGACGGTAGACATATCTGGCAAAAAAAGAGCTTCAACTGGGATGTCCAGGTTTTTGCAGATCGATTTGGCTATGTCGCCTCCTGTCCTCTTCCGCTCTCCTGTCACTAGATGCCCAATAAGTGCTTTGGAGCACCCAACCTTTTTGGCGAGCTGTCCATAGCTCATTTCGCGAAATCGGAGGAACTGACGGAATGTTTCCTTGCTGACTAGTTCCACGATGAGGTCCCGTTCTGGTTGTGTGGTGATCATTTCTGGTGCCTCCTACTGTAGACGGTGTATCTATCGACTGGGTAGCTGATAGATAAAGTGTAGACGGTTCCGTCTACAATGGCAACTAGTTAAACTTAGGGTTTTGGCGGCGTACCGGTCTTACATTCATGTAGTTTGTAGACGGTGCGTCTACTCTTGTAGTTGTAGAAGGCACCGATTTTTAGGAACCTACCCCTATGAGCACATACGCAGTCGAACCGTGGCAAACAGCCATGAGCCAGGCGGGAATATCTTCGATAAACCAGCTGGCACGTAAGGCTGGCCTGTCCGTTGAGACAGTCAGGCGTATTGTGCAGGGAACGAGAAAAGCACCCCAAGAAGCAACTATCCGCAGGCTTGCCAAGGCCTTGCATAAAGGGCCCTCCGAAGTCGGGAAATGGGTCGGCTTGAGCTTGCAGGAGGATGAAGCGCCTTACACTCCTCCCAAAGAAGCGTCGCTGCTCACCCTCCGTGAGCGCGCAGCGGTTGACGAGATGATCAAACTGCTTGCACTTAATCGAATGGGAGCCACGCAAACAACAGAGCCTGTAACAATGCCGTATTTGCTTCCTCAGGAGGTTTATGGTGGAACACCACCGCCTGACCCTGACGATTACGGCGTGTACGCGCAGCTGGGCGACGTAGAAGCCGAACAAGAAGCCTCCCAAGAACTCCCATAATCACACTCACAACCAACGGAAGGCCCGCAATGGATTTCGGAGACGCACTGACAGCACTGTCAGACAAAGTAAACAAGCAATGGGAATCGATCGAAACAGAAGAAGGCACCAAGAACGCTTTCATCATGCCGTTCATCTCCACAGTCCTCGGATATGACGTTTTTGACCCCACCGAAGTCATTCCAGAATTCACCGCCGATGTCGGAGTGAAAAAAGGCGAAAAGATCGACTACGCCATCCGCAACAGTGGTGATGTTCAAATCCTGATCGAATGTAAGAAGTGCTCAGGTGCCCTGACGCTTGAACACGCTTCCCAGCTGTACAGGTATTTCGCCGTCACTACAGCAAGGATCGCGGTATTGACCAACGGGCGCGTCTATAACTTCTACACGGACCTTGACTCGCCCAACAAGATGGATTCTCGCCCCTTCCTCGTCCTTGACCTAGCAGACTTGGATGAAACAGTCCTACCAGAGCTGAAAAAACTCACCAAAGCGAATTTCGACCTCACATCGGTCATGGATGCTGCAGAAGAATTGAAATACCTTGGCGCGATCCGTCGAGCTGTCGCAGCAGAATTTAAAGAAGTGTCAGAAGAATTCGCCAGGTATTTCATTGCAAAAGTCTACGAAGGACGAATCACTCAGAGTGTCGTCGAGAAATTCAAACCACTCGTTGACAAAGCTCTTCGTCAATTCCTCAGCGAACGCGTCAATGATCGCTTGAAGACAGCGCTAGGAGCCAGTGAAACCCCCGTTATCACACCGACAGCCCCTCTGCCGGAACCGGCAGTTATCGATTCTGCAGAAGAAGGCGAGCCGGTAGAAGATTCCGAGATCGTGACAACTGAAGAGGAACTTGCGGCTTATCGCGTCGTTAAAGCTATCGCGTGCGCGGAACTCTCACCTGACCGGATCACTTACCGCGATCAAAAAACCTATTTCTCAGTCCTGGCAGACAATAACAACCGTAGGCCAATCGTTCGATGCTACTTCAATTCTAAGGCGAGAAAGAATCTAGTGTTCGTCGCAGAGGATAGGTCGCTTACCAAATACGAACTGGGCACCATTGAAGATATTTACCTGTACGTTGATCAGATTCGAGAAGCCGCTAAACGATACCAGTAGGCTGGTGTCATAGCATATGCCTGGACCGGCCACAGGGTCTCCAACTGCACGTGCCTACAGTTACGATCGTGCGCGTGAGTGCTCCATCGTGGGATCAGGTTGTGCGAGAAACAGCTCGTGAGAAGGTCACGCTGCGCCGCTCACGCCTGCACGGTGCGCGCGGACTATGGGTACCAGCCCAGCGCACCATCTGGGTGGACAGCCGCCTGCTTGACCATCACGCTGCGCCCACGTTAGCGCACGAGCTGATCCACGCGCGTAGGGGAGACGGCGAATGTGGGCCTGCCTCTTCCGCTGAGCGTTATATTGATCAGCGTGTCGCACGCCGGTGGATCAATCGAGATGTTTACGCTGTTCTAGAGGATATGTACGCGGGCGACGCGTGGAGTATTGCAAGTGAACTTGACTTACCGCGTTGGCTGGTAGTCGCGTTTCAGGACTATTTAGGGAACATAAGGTGACCGCATGGAACGCTCATTAGAAAACGGCTCACATGCATTCAATAACGCTTTAGGTTCCCAGATCCGCGCTGAAGCGGCCGCGCATAATATCTCAATTTCTCGTTTGGCCGATCTTATCGGAATGCATCGCACTACGCTTAATCGCTATATCAGCGGCGAGCGTGATATCCCGGCAAAACTCATTTACTCGGCTTCGACGGTTCTCAGCGTTTCACCCGCGGAACTTGTTGAGCGCGCGTCCAGGAGAACGGCACAGTCGCACGCTGGTTGCACACGCCACCACACGTAAGCCTGTTTGTGCTGGTCACGTGTGGTGTCAGGGCTGTCTCCCCCCATCTCCACTATTAGGACGTTCATTTTGGTACAAAGTGAACGTCCTATTTTTTATGCCATAAGACGTGACGTTTCGCCTTGTCGGGGCAGCTTTATTGCTTTCGGAAGTCTTCTTGGTTAGGTATTTGACTTATCGTTGGCTTGGCACAGTTTGTCAGATTTCTAGAGGCCGGAAGGCTCCGAGAAGCAAGCTACAAAAAATATGTCTATCCGCCAAAAGTGTGCGAGTCGCTAAAAGCTTTGGGGTTTCACAGAATAGATCTATAATTTAGAGCAGCCGTAGAGTAACTGCCCGAAGCCAGACCTTCTAAATTAAGCAATAAAAGTTGTCATGTTTTTTGCAGACATTCATTCCAAATCACCGTTGATGGATGATTTGATTACCAAAAAATCACGTATGCATAAGAATTTCAATAGCTAAAATGTATTTAATGAACGTCTAGCTAATGTGTTTTATCTGTTTAGCTATATTCCTGTAGCTGTCACCACCTACCTGAGCTCAACGGGCTGGTTTTCTGGATGACGTAGTGGTACTTTGAGGGGAATAGATTTAACTAGCACACTGGACAGGAAGGTCTAATGCGCAACTTCAAGGACAAGCCCGGTTTTCTTGAAACGTTCGCCGGCAGAGCGCTGCTTAAACCAGCTCATCTTCTTACAGAACTACTGATCCTAACCTTGGTCTGCGCTTTGGGCTTCACGCTATCGAGCCCGTCTATGGCTCATGCCGAGGATCTACAGAGTAGCTCCCGGGATGACGAACAAAGCGCCAGTCCGACGCCGGTAAGCACTCCAGAAGTTGTAACTGATACCCAGTCTGGCGATGGTCTAGAGATCGGACCGGAGACTGTCGATCAACCCGTGCGTCAATCAACTTTACCGGCACCGACCATTCGCAAGGTCTTTTACGACGCCACAACTATTTCCGGCGCTAATGTACAACGAAAAAGAGTTGGTGGAAAGGTTAAAAGGTCGACTGTATATGTGACCCTAAAAGGTAAGGATGGCAACGAAAAAGCCACTGTTTCTGTTACCCCTAAAAGTGGAACAGCTTGGACGGTAAGTCTACCTAACGGCGTTAAAGTTGCACCAGGTGATACCGTCACTGCCTATCAAACTTTGGATGGCGCTACATCTGGTGTGGTGACCGCAAATGCTGAGCCATCCATGGCATTCTCGAATAAAGACAAGATCAAAATGCCGGTAGGAGAAATCTGGATTGAACACCCGGACGCTAACCTTGTAAATAATGATGAGCAAGCAGAAGCTATTGAAATGCTGAAGAAAGCTAATCCGGACATTGCGAACGACTTTAACCTTGACAAAATTAAATTCTCTATCGATTACACGGACCATGCCTACTATGAAGTGACCTATACAGATGGATCAACCTCCGGAAAAATTGAAGCTCCGGACGTAATAATCAAACAGGTAACGGAAACATCTGTGGCTCCGATAATAGGAAAAGTCCAGGTGACAGACGGGCAGATTATCGTTACATTTGCTAAAGAAGTTGCCCAAGGAACAAAATTTAGTTTTGTCAAACAATTTACCGATGGAGAGGACAGGAATTTTTCCCAAAATGGAAGCTGTATAGTGGACAAATCTAACTCACAAGAGATGTCTCAAGCAGTAACCGTTGACGGCAAAAAAGTTACTTTCCCAATCACGGATAAGGTTAACGATTTAAAACTCGGAACAGAGTTCGGTATCGTTGTCAAAGAGCCACATAAATTCCGTTCTTGCGCGAAGTCTGAGCCGGTAATAACAACCCCCGACAAAGTCGCCGTGAGAGATCCTCACAAATTAACGGATGCCGATAAACAAGCCATCGATAAAGCTATTCGAGATGCCAATACGGTAAATGGCGTATCTAAGCTTCCCGATGGAACTGGATTTTTAACCGATCCTGCGTTTATCGAGTTTGATAAAGACGGAAACGTTACAATAATCAGCCCTAATGATGTGGAAACTGATTGGGATAATGACGGCAATCCGATATATGTAAAAAATCCTGATGGAACCTATAAAGTAAATGATGTATCCAAAGTCACTAAAATCCTTGCCAAAGATCTGGTAAAAAATATCGCTCCGAAATCTCCTGCGATTGCGGTAGATACGGATAAGGGTGAGGTAACTATTACCCCGCCAGTCTATGAAAACCCGGGTGATGATACCGACTTGGCGTCCTACACCGTCACCTATAAGGATGCTTCAGGAGCGGAAAGAACCGTCACTGCAACTCGAACCGTAGACGAAACTTCCGGTAAGACCACGTGGACATCAGATGGTGCAACGGTTTATGCGAACACCGGTGTGATTACTCTGAAAGTTGAAGACATCGAAGTTGGTGGAACTGTCACGGCAAAAGCAAAAGATAATGGCGGATTAATTCCCACTGAAGAACAGCCGCTTGAATCAGAACCGGCCAGCGAGACACTCGAAACTGCCACTGTTAGCTATGATCGTAACGGCGGAGTCGGCGATATGGATGGCAAGACTTTAAACAAGGGCAGTAAGTACACGGTGTTGCCTAATGGTTTTACTGCTCCGGATGACTCCCAGGAATTTAAGGCTTGGGAAGTTGATGGTCAGGAAGTGGCGCCAGGCACCGAGATTACTGTTAATGGTGACACGGTCGTGAAGGCTGTGTGGAAGAAGGTCCAGGTTTCTGTTAGCTACGACGGTAATGGTGGTAGCGGCAGTATGGATGGTGCGACTGTGGATAAGGGCAGTAAGTACACGGTGTTGCCTAATGGTTTTACTGCTCCGGATGACTCCCAGGAATTTAAGGCTTGGGAAGTTGATGGTCAGGAAGTGGCGCCAGGCACCGAGATTACTGTTAATGGTGACACGGTCGTGAAGGCTGTGTGGAAGAAGGTCCAGGCTGATAACCCGAATGGTGGGAGCAACAAGAACGGCGATGACGCCGTTAAAGCGTCTGAATCTCGCAAGTCTGGAAAGCTCTCGAAAACTGGATATGCTGGGATGCCGTATCAAGTCGCAGCGATGATTCTTGCAGCCGGCGGATTACTGATTGCTGCTGGTAGGAAGAAAGTCAGAAAGGACTAAAACTGAGAAGTTAAAGTAGCGTAAGCCGCCCATATGAGCAGTGAATATGGGCGGCTTCGCTATTTTCAAGGAACTTGTAAATATCGAAGTAAGGAACTGCTTCTGCTCTCTGCAAAGCAAAATTTCCCAAGGTTCTTGTAGTAAGAGACTGCTTCGTGAGCTTAATTAACCACCGTCACTCGTGGTTTGGGGATCATACCCGAATTATGAGTATTAATGCGTTGTTATTGGGGTTTGATGAGGGGTATGAAGCTTTGAATTATTGTTCGACGAGCACTTGTGATCGACCGGTTTGGGGTGCCTGGCAGTTAAATCACGTACTGACATTACCTCTAAAACGCAAGCTGACTTGTTTATAAAACTGCTGCTAGAAGGATATTTTATTACGGAACTCGTGATAATTAAAACCTCTCTTGTCACTAAAACGGCCTGATGCTGGGAAGTTCGAGTACCTAAAGCGCAAGTTGCAGGCGAGAGATATGGGCCAGATCCTTATCGATGGGATCTGCATTCCCTATAACTGGTGTAAATCAGACTGGGTTTGTGAGAGGGCATGCTATACCTAGCAAGGTTTTTCTATAGCTATCAGTGCTTATGACCAGGAGACCAGGGAGCGGTCGGTGAAGATATGCTTTGATATCCTTGCTGGCGGTGCCTCGTCGAAGCCGGCAGCTATTCGTGTTGTGGAAGCAAAGATGGGAATCGAAGCATCCACGTTGCGCAACTGGATGAGAAAGGCTGAACAGGCCGAGGCGCTGGAAGTAGCAGCCAGTGAGGCGGATAAAGATGCCGAACTTAACAAGCTACGCGAGGAAAATGCCCGGCTTGAGGAAGCCGACGAGATCTTGAAGCTGACGTCAGCTTTTTTGCCTAGGCGGAGCGTTACCACGCTCAAGTGATTGTGAATTTTCTGCATATTCACCGGCACTTGTATTCCATCGAGCGGATGTGCCACGTGTTCAACGAGCACGAATACGACATTTCGCCAGCAACCTACTACCGTTACATCAGCCGGGTTGCCCCCCACACAGGCCGAACTCGAGGAAGCGTATGCTGCCCACAAGCTGTACACGCTGTGGGTGAAGGCGAGGCGCGTTTATGTGGCAGGCGCAAACTCTGGAAAGTATTCCTGCGCGCTGGATGGTGGATTGGCCGTGACCAGGTACAACGACTGATGAACATCCTGGGAATCAAGCGTGCGCCGGAAGAAGTCGCAACGCACTCCGATCAGTGGCGGGCGGCGGATTTCACCTACGTTTCTACCTTGCAGGGTTGGGTGTGCGTCAGTTCTGTTGAGGACGTGTTCACCAGAGAAATCCTTGCAGTCGTCGACATCCAGACGGATAACAGTCTGGTCGCATGTGCCTTGAGGCAGGCGTTGGCCACACGGAAGTGTCAGGACTCGTTCTTTAAGTCTGCTGGGGTCATACATCACTCCGATGCGGGTAGTCAGTACACCTTGACTGATCTGCGCGACCTGCTGCAACGCCACGGGATGGATGGCTCAATCGGTGCCATTGGGGATGCCTACGACGATGGGCTGATGGAGTCAGTCATTGGGCGGTACAAGTCCGAGTTGATTCACGTTGAAGTTGCTGCCTGGGCCAACAGGCAAGAAGGGAGACCGCGATTATCGGCTGGGTCCACTGGTGCAATACCGACAGGTTGTATTCATCGATTGGGGACATCCCACCCGGTGAGAGATACACCAACCATTTTCAACACGCAGCCTTCAAGGCTGCCTAACACGCCGCTCTCAAAACTCAGGCCAATTCAGTATGCGCCTGGATTCCCTCCGTTTAGTGAGGCGTTTCGAGTGACCAGAGTGTTTTGCACCCTCGTATCTATACGTATAGAATGCGTCTCGCAGAAATCAATGGTGAACCTGTGAAACAGGGGAGGGCAGATGCCGCACATCAAGCATCGCAATCAAATAGCCGATCAACACTTCGAAAGTACCCACGGACGCAAATCTTTCTGGTCCGCAATCGTGTCAATCTGGCTGGGCACGACGATGGAATACGTCGACTTCGCACTGTATGGAATGGCAGCAGGCCTGGTCTTCAGCGATGTCTTCTTCCCTGAACAAACCAAGATCATCGCATTGCTCTCCGCGTTCATCACCTACGCGGTCGGCTTCCTGGCCCGCCCCGTGGGCGCATTCGTGCTGGGACGGCTCGGTGATCGCGTCGGCAGGAAGAAAATCCTTGTCTTCACCGTCGCCCTCATGGGTATCGCAACCTCGGGAATCGGCCTTCTGCCCACATACGCCTCCATCGGAATCTGGGCGCCGATCCTGCTCGCCCTGCTGCGCATCTGCCAGGGATTCGGTGCAGGTGCCGAACTTTCCGGCGGCGCAGTCATGCTGGCCGAATATGCACCCACCCGCCACCGCGGCCTGGTCGCCTCGCTGATCGGTGTCGGCTCCAACAGCGGCACGCTGCTCGCCTCGATCGTGTGGCTGCTGGTCCTGCTGCTGCCGCACGAACAGGTCATTTCCTGGGGATGGCGAATCCCGTTCCTGTGCTCTGTGCTGGTCGCAGCATTCGCACTGTTCCTTCGCCGCTCGATGGATGAAAGCCCCGTCTTCAAGACCTATCAGGAGAAGAAAGCACGCGAACTGGCCGACCTCGACAAGGCGGAAAACGAGCCCGCCAAGTCGACCTTCGGGTGGAAAGCCTTCCTGGTCATGCTGGGTCTGCGCATCGGTGAAAACGGCCCGTCCTACATGGCTCAGGGATTCCTGGTCGGCTACACCGTCAACGCGCTGGGCATGAACAAGTCCGTCCCCACGACCGCAGTGCTGATTGCGTCAATCCTCGGTTTTGCTGTCATCCCACTGTCTGGCTGGTTGTCCGACAGGTTCGGACGACGCATCACCTATCGCGTCTTCTGCGCCCTGCTCGTCATCTACGGCGTGCCCGCATTCTTCCTCATGGAATCGCGCGACGCCCTCGTTGTCGGAGCAGTCATCGTGGTCGGCATGTGTCTGGGTTCCCTCGGAATCTTCGGCGTGCAGGCTGCCTACGGCGTCGAACTGTTCGGCGTCGGCCACCGCTACTCAACAATGGCGATTGCCAAGGAATTGGGATCCATCCTATCAGGCGGAACCGCTCCGATGGTCGCGTCAGCACTGCTGGCTGCGACCGGCTCGTGGATCCCGCTGGCCATCTACTTCATGGTCACCGCTGGAATCGGCTTCATCACCACGTTCTTCGCACCGGAGACTCGAGGCCGCGACCTCACACTGATCGAAGATGCCATCTAGGCCACGATGCTAAAGTGAAAGACGGGAAATCGGCTTCATGCACGATGCCGGTTTTCTGTCTTTGTTTTAGCGCGACGAGGACGCCCTGACCCCAAGCAGACATCGATATGGCGAAAAGAGCTACTCAGAACGACGTTGCCAAGCTGGCGGGCACGTCAACAGCCGTCGTGAGCTACGTGATCAACAACGGTTCGCGCCCCGTCGCTCCCGAAACCCGCAAACGTGTGCTGGAAGCGATTAAGCAGACCGGCTACCGTCCGAACAACGCGGCCAGGGCACTGCTGACAGGCAAAGGCACCACCTTCGGAGTGGTCGTCCCTGACCTGGCGAACCCGTTCCTGGCACACATGCTCCAAAGCATCGAAGACGAGTTCTACGATCATGGGTATTCGCTGCTGGTCGCTGATTCACACGACTGCCTCGAGCGAGAAGAAGACATCATCGAGACTATGATGAGCCAGCAGGTCGCCGGCCTGGTGTGGTACTCGGTTGACCAGCCGCCGCCTTCTCACCTGCTGAAAGACCTTGCGCGGCCGGTGGTATTCGCCAATGCGTGCACTCCGACAGACACTGGCGAAGCCGCAGGGCAACGCATCAGCGTCCTGGAAGACGAACGAGGAAGCGCCGCAGAGCTGACACGCGAACTCAAGAAACGCGGCTGCAGGACCATCGGGCACCTGGGCGGGCCGCGCGGACGCATCAACTCCGCCGAACGCAGCCGAGGCTGGTTCGACGCCCTCGACGACGGTTCAGACGGCAATCCCGAAGATCACCCCCACCACCTGAGTGCCCCCTACACGTACGAGGGTGGGTGGCAGATGGCCGAACACTTTGTGAACCTGGGCTGTGACGGGGTGGTCGTGTCCAATGAGATGCAGGCAGTAGGGCTCATGGCGCGCCTGGCATCACTGGACGTGCGTATCCCCGACGACATCAGTGTGGTGGCCATGCACATCACTGCGCATGCCGAATACTGTGTGCCGGCATTGTCGGGAATCCACGTGGATATGGCTGATCTGTCAGCTCAGATCGCCACCTCGCTGCTGGGGTCAGGCGCGGCCGCCACCATCGTTCCGACAACATACTTCGTAGAGCGGGCCAGCTGTTAGCCCGCTCCTCACTCTCACTTCACGAAAGTTTCAGGTTTTATTGATGCCACTCATCATTGACTGCGACCCCGGCAACGGCATTCCAGGTGCGAACGTCGACGACGCGCTGGCACTGTGCTTAGCGTGGTCCAGCCCCCAGCTGGATCTGGCGTCGGTGTGGACGGTCTTTGGAAACGTCAGCGCCGCGGAAGGCGCGCAGGCGGCGCATCGGTTGGCGCAGGCAATCGGGGTGAGCACCCCGATCCTCACAGGATGCGACGTTCCCCTCGACACATATGTGTCACGCGGAGCCTGGCGGGACAAGATGGAAACGCCCCGTCGCGCGCCTGACGTTGCGCGCCTGTGGCAAGGGGAGGAATACCCCGCGCAAGGGGAGTCGGCACAGCAGGATGCGTCTGATCCGTGCGAGTCCGTGCAGGAAGTGGCGGCACGGCTGGCTCACGATGTCATGTCGCACGTACACGGCGGCCCGGTCACAATCGCTGCCCTCGGGCCGCTGACCGACATTGGAGCACTGATCCGGTTCGAGCCGGAAGCTGCCCGCCATGTGGCAGAGATCCGCATGATGGGCGGATGCCAGGGGTACGGCGACCTCGTCGACACGAACTTTGCGATCGACCCGCTGGCGGCCTCCATCGTGTTCGCCTCTGGAATCGACCTGACAGTTGTGCCACTCGATGTCACGCGCACGACGCAGCTTTCGCGCGAGCGGTGGGAACAGGTCAGGCAACGTGCCGGTGACCTGCCCGAGCAGCGTGAGCGGGCCGAAGCCATTGATGCATGGCTGAGTCCGTGGATCGAATACAGCACGCGCACGCGGCCGGTGGACGGCATGTGGGTACACGACATGGTGGTCATCGCCCAGATGCTGTGCCCGGAGGTTGTCGAGGAGGAGGCAGGCCGCTTTATGCTGGCACGCGACCCCAGGGGCAAACTGCTGGAGGCCTGCGATGGGGGATTGAGCGAGGGCACCCGCGGCGACGAGGAATTCCTTGCCAAGCCAAGACAGGTTAACATGGTGACCGCTGTTGATAACGACAGGCTGTTGACGCTGTGGACGAATGCCGTCCTCGGCGTGTAGAGCCATTGCGCGTGGCTTCTCACTGGCACAACTCGGTATGATATTTTCAGGCGTAACAAAAGTGGGGCCCGACGAATCGGACCCCACTTTCGTGTTACCTCCGGTTAGTGCTTCCTGCGGCGTACGAGCGCCGCTCCACCAGCCAGTGCGAACAGTGCCGCAATTCCGGCTCCTGTTGCGTTCGAACCGGTGGCTGCCAGTCCGGGCTTGCCAGTCGAGCTGATCGAGTACTCACCGTTGGCGCCCGCAGCGCCGGGGATGGCGCATTCGACCTTCGGCTCTTCCGGTCGTGGCTTCACCACGGTTCTGACTGCAGATGGGCTTACTGAGCGTCAACGTGACAACAGGCTGCGCAAGTTCCACGAGAAACTGGGTTCGTTGACTTTCTTTGATCCAGCGTGCGGCAGCGGCAACTTCCTGACGGAAACCTACATTGAGCTGCGGCGCTTGGAGAACGTCGTTATAGGCGAGTTGCTTCGTAACCAGACGATGTTCGACTTCGAGGAGGTTGGAGACAGTCCGGTCAAAGTGTCGCTGCACCAGTTTTACGGGATTGAGATCAACGACTTCGCGGTGTCTGTTGCGCGCACGGCCCTGTGGATTGCGCAGCTGCAGGCAAACATTGAATCTGAGACGATCATTTTGCGTGAGATCGAAGACCTCCCGTTGCGAGATTCGGCGTCCATTCACGAAGGCAATGCGCTGACTATGGACTGGCAGAGCGTTCTGCCTGCTCAGCGATGCAGCTTTGTGATGGGGAATCCGCCTTTCATCGGCTACTCGAACAAGTCTGCTCAGCAGCGAGCAGATATGGAGCTGGTCTTTGACGGCATGAAGCAGCACGGTTTGCTGGATTATGTCGCTGGTTGGTACCGCAAAGCGGCGGATTACATGGAGGGGACCTCGATCGAGGCTGCCTTTGTTTCCACGAATTCGATCTGCCAGGGTCAGCAGGTGGCGCCATTGTGGCGACCGCTCTTCGAACGCGGAATCACCATTAACTTTGCGCATCGATCATTTGTGTGGGGTAACGAGGCGAGTGATCAGGCGCACGTCCATGTCGTCATCGTCGGCTTCAGCTATGTTGCGCGGAAAAACAAGGTGCTTTTTGACGTTCAGGAAATTGACGAGGGCGTCTCACGATCGGTTGACAATATCAATGGGTATCTTGTTGACGCTGCAAATGTCTTTATCGAGCGACGTAGCAAGCCATTGTGCGATGTGGTGCCCATGAGTGCTGGAGGCAAACCTACTGAGAACGGAAACCTCCTGATGTGGGAGCATGAAAAAGACGAGTTGCTGAAAGTTGAACCGGCGGCTGAAAAATGGATACGCCGCTTCTCGATGGGTGAAGAATTCATCAAAGGTAAGAAACGATATTGTTTGTGGCTTGTTGATTGCACGCCGCAGGAATTGCGCTCAATGCCGCATGTTCTCGAACGAGTACGCAAAGTAAAAGAATTTAGAGAAAACTCGACAAAGGCTGCCACTCGGAAGAAAGCGGAAACTCCGTGGCTCTTTGATGAAGTGAGACCGCCGAAGGGGGATCGATTCATTGGTGTGCCCCCGGTTTCGTCGGAGCGTCGCAAATATGTCCCAGTCGATTTTGTTGATAACGGAATGATCCCAGGGAATAAGCTCTATTTCATAGCCGATGCGGGACTTTATGAATTTGGGGTTTTTACTTCCCAATTCCATAATGCGTGGATGCGTGCCGTCACAGGAAGACTCGAGATGCGGTACAACTACTCGAATACCATCGTGTACAACAATTTTGTGTGGCCGCAGGCTAATGATGCGCAGCGTGCACTCGTTGAGCAAAAGGCGCAGGCGGTTCTTGATGCGCGGGATCAATACCAGGGCGCAGCATTGGCTGACCTGTACGATCCAGACAATGCGTGGCTGTACCCGGCGCTGACCCGCGCCCACCGCGAACTTGATGCAGCGGTTGAAGCCGCGTATGGTGTTGACTTTGGCGGTGACGAGCAGAAAATCGCCGCGCACTTGTTCGACCTGTACGCACAGGTGACTGCGTAGGTGATCGCGGGCCCACGCTCTGGCCCAGCGCTCGCTCCGTTATCCGTAAGCCATCCGAACACATCATCAGCTGCAAGCAGACCCGAGATGGAAGGAGCAAGCTGTGGACATTATCCTTTCAGCCGCACTGGTATTCGTGTCGACATCAATCGACTACCTGTTCATTTTGACTATCCTGTTCGCCACCCAGGGAAAACAGCACCGCAAATCAGTTTATTTCGGGCAGTACCTTGGCACCGGAATCCTCGTGGCAGTCAGCCTTATTGCGGCATTCTTTTTGAACTTGATCCCGCAGGAGTGGGTGATTGGTCTGCTGGGCCTCATTCCGATCGCACTTGGCATACGAGCGGTTCTGGTCGATGAGGACGTGGACGAGGATGAGATAGAAGAACAACTGAGCAAGAAAGGCTCGACAATCCTCGCTTTCGCCGGTCTCACACTCGCAATGGGCGGAGACAACGTCGGAATCTACGTCCCCTATTTCACGGGAAAAACCGTCATCCAGATTCTGATTATCGTTGCAGTCTTCGCTCTGGGGATTCAGGGGCTATGCGTGCTGTCGCAGCGCCTGGCTTCCGTACCGGCTATCGGCGAGACCGTCGAAAAATACGAGAGAATCATTGTACCGATCGTATTCATCGGACTTGGCATCTACATCCTCGTTGAAAACGGGACCTTCACGCATCTATGGAGCCTCGTAGCCGCCTCGGGGGCTGCTCAACAGTGAAAACCGTGTTGTCAGGAATGCGGTGTCAGCAAAGAGCCAAGGTGGGCTCCTTCTGAAACTCTCAGAAGGAGCCCACCTTGAAAACGCAGGTGGAAAGCTCCGCCGGCTGTTAGCTGTTGACCTTTACTCGGCGCACCAGGCACGCACCCGCTGCGCTGATCAGGAATGCTGAGCCCAACAGCGCACCGCCCGAAAATCCTGTAGCGGCTAGACGATTCGTTGCGGTCGTCTTGACAACAACATTCTGCTTCGGCTTCGGTTGCTGCTTTTCAGGCTTCGTCGGCTCCTCAGCAGGTGGCACAGGCGTAGCCTTCTCATTCACTGTCACAGTTGCGATCTTGGTGACGGTGGCTCCATTCGCGTCGGTAAGCGTGTACGTAATCTGATATGTTCCGGCTTGATCGGAATCGAACGCACCAGGCTCAATGGTTACTTGAGCGGTCAGATCAGGCCCGTCCTGTTCATCGGCGGCCTTCGTGATCAAGGAACGCAAATCCAGCTGGTCGCCAGCGCTAATCGTCGCATCCTTCACTTCCAGAACTGGAGCGGCATTAGCCACGTAAACCGGGTACACGCTCAGGTCTTCGGTCACCACTGTTGAATCGTTGAAGGTCGTTCCTGAACCGTCGGCTGCTGTGTTCCACTCCTTAAAGATCATTCCTTCCCTGGCTGGAGCAGCGGGGAGTTCCTTCGGCAAGCATGTTGTGCCGTCACTGAGGCAGTTCTGAGCCAGTGAATGCTGGAAATACACGTTCCTGGAAGCCAGCGGTTCTGCGGTTTCTCCCTCTTGCGGAGCTTCGGTGTAGAAGTTCACAACGGGCAGAGTTTGGTTGAGCGTGAGTGTGAAGACACTGGAGGTCCTGAACTTATCGGTGGTGTTCACATGGTCGGCGCCCGCCCAGTAGCGAAGATATCCAAAATTGCCTCCAATGGCTTTGACCGACTTTATTGAGAACCTCTTGTCCTCGTACATGAAGTAGAAGCTACCAGGGCGGTAGCCTTCAGCAGACAGCTTTTCTGTTTCCGCAGAAGATGGGGCAACTACCTGACTGTCCTGACTGACCGTTTTCAGGATATAGTCTGTGCCTTCCTTGTACTTCGGGTTAAGTCCAGTGACCGTGTCGCCATTCATCGTGAACAGATCCTTGGCCACCTCGGCGTTCTTGGCATACGCCATGGTCACGATGTCCATGTGGAAGCGAGTTTCCGCAATCGGATTGGAGTCCTGTTGTGACTTGGTGGCAGAAAGTGCGTCTTTGCTGACTGTCATGAGGTCGGCCTTGCCACCGAGATTTTCAGGATACCCGGATTCTTTTCGAGTGAACCATGAGTGGTATCCAGCTGGAAGCGTGGAAGTATCGACCTTGATGGTGTAACTCTTTCCCTGCGGGTACGGGCCAAGGTATTTGGCTCCACCCCACCGGGCGCGATCCCCAACCACACCTTTCGTGGTGTCGACAAGGTTGCCGCTTTCGTCATACACTTTGAAAGCAACATCCTGCCAGATCTTCTTCACCGCATCACCCTGAAAGCTGCCGTACACAGTCTGAGAGCGACGAACTCCGATAGTATCGGTTGGATCGGCAAAAACCGTGCCTGCCTCATTGACGAAAATCTCCGGCAGAATCTCAATTCGTACCCCGTCGGCTGTACCGTCAGCCGGGGCAGCTTGAGCTGCCGAAGTGGTTTGCGCTACTCCGAATCCCAGCATCAGCATCAATGCTAAAACCAGGGTTAAGCAATGTCGTATTGCTCTGGCCACTGTAACCTCACTGAAAACTCGTGTGAATAAATGTCAGAGTTCTCCATAGGAGAACTTATGGGTAATGTCTTGCAACATGCGAATGAAATTACACCGTATATTATAGCCAATCTGCCACTTCGTGGTGAGCGATCGTGTGGAAACCTCTCTTTGTGGACCTGCGAAACAGTTGCACCTCGTCGGGAGTCGCGGCGGGAATGGACATGGCGCCAGTGCCCAGAAAAGACGCGGCAGCAAAAGCGACTCAGGCTACCAGAAGTGTCGCAACTGTGCTTTCCAGGGTATTCAGCACGTTGCTGACTGCCGGGACACCCGAAAAAAGTGATGCAACAGCTACAGCAGCGAGGAAGCCAGCCACAAAAGCGGGAATCAGAGGTGGACGCTTGCCGGAGCCGGCCACGTGGGCACGCTCATGACGTACCTCCACAACGCGGCGCTCAATGATACCGACAATGGCAACGACGATCGCCAGACACACTACGCGGCCAAGTTTCACGGCCGTCGCCAGGTCAGACACGGCGGGGTCGTAGATATTCGCGGCCGCGACAACTTGGCCAACCTCGTGAATGGACGCGCCCAGCCACACGGCAGCTTGCGTGGGTGACAGGTCGAACGTGTGCGCAGCAGCCGGCAAAACAACGAGGGTGACTGTTCCAAACAGGGTCACGCAAGCGATCGCGGTTGCCGCTGCATTGTCCGCGTCCTCCTGACTGCGCGCAGAAACGACAGGGGAGATGCCTGCAACCGCAGAAGCGCCGCAGATAGCGGTTCGCGACGTTTTCAGAATTCCGGTCGCATGACTGACGCCCATGAAGCGGGTCAGCAGATAACCCGCCGTCATCGTCGCCGTGACTGCGCAGATGATTGTGATAATTGTGCCTGCACCTAGTGCTGCAATGGCAGGTAATGACAGGCGAAAGCCGAGCAGAATATTGACTCATAGCTTTTGCGTGGCCTCGCGGGACGCCTATATTCTGCAGGTAACACCACGTTCACCGAAGGAAGAGTGCCATGGAAATTTCGCCGTTTGTTCGCAACCTGCCCAAAGTCGAGCTGCACCTGCATATCGAGGGCACGCTCGAACCCGAACTCAAGTTCGCACTGGCCGAGCGCAACGGAATCACCCTGAAGGAATCCACGCCGGACGAAGTGAGGCAGTCCTACGCCTTTACCGACCTGGCCTCATTCCTCGCCTCCTATTACGACGGCATGAACGTGCTGCGCACCAGTGAAGACTTCTACGACCTCGCCCTGGCATACCTGACAAAAGCTGCCGAACAGAACGTGCGTTACGTGGAAATGTTCTTCGACCCGCAGGCGCATACCTGCCGCGGCATTGACTTCCACACCGTCATCAGCGGGCTGCACCGCGCCCAGCTCGAAGCTGAGTCCACCCTGGGCATCCAATCCGCGCTCATCATGTGCTTCCTGCGCGACTTCCAGGCCGAATATGCGATGGCAACACTGCTCGAAGCTCTGCCATACAAGGACTGGATCATCGGCGTGGGGCTGGACTCAGATGAAACGGGAAATGCGCCAGACAAGTTCACCGAGGTGTTCGCCCGCGCGCGTCGCGAAGGCTTCCTGCTCACCATGCACGCCGACGTGGATATCGCCCACTCCATTGATCACATCCGCCAGCTTATTGACACCATCAAGGTTGACCGCATCGATCACGGAACGAACGTTATCGAAGACCCGGAACTCGTGCAGTATCTGGTGGACAGCAACATCGGCCTGACATGCTGCCCTGTGTCGAATACGTGGGTATCCGACGGCTCCAAAGTCCCGCTGATCAAGGAACTGGCCGACAGGGGCGTCAAGGTCACTGTCAACTCAGATGACCCCGCCTACTTCGGCGGCTACATTGCGGAAAACTTCCAGCTCCTGGCTAACGAGTCCGAGGTCGACCACGCGTTCCTCGCCCAGCTCAGCCTCAACGCAGTAGACATTTCGTGGGCTGCGCCCAGTCTTAAAGAAAAGCTGCGCGCACAGATCAACGCCGCACTGCAGTAATCATTGGTGCCTCGTGAGTGGTGGCGCCGCCCTCGTCAATGAGGAACGAGGGTGAGCGGGCCACAGCACACGGCACAAGCTGAACCGAGCGCGGGCAGATTTTGTCATTATGACTGGTGAGGGTGAATAATAATCGCTGAGCACGTGACATCACGTGCCCCGCAAGATTCGCAGCGAGGCTGGAGGCTACTGAGCATTCGCTGCATAGTGGTCACCGGATCGCAGTGAACCTTCGCGCCTGGAAACAGCCTAAATGTGAGGGTACATGTTGACCACAAAACCAGAGCAGCGTAACTACAAGGTTGCGGCGCTCGTCGGACTGATTGCCGGCCTCTTCTCCGCCATCGTGAAATTCGGCTGGGAAGTTCCGTTCCCACCACGCACACCTGAACGCAATGCAACCAATCCTCCGCAATCCACACTCGAAATGCTCGGAATGTCACCCGACATGTCCCACACGTCGGTGATCTATAACGGCAACGAGCTTCCGATCTACTCCTTCATCATTCACTTCTCGTTCGCGATCTTCTTCGCACTGCTGTACTGCCTGCTCGCTGAGGTCTGCAAGCAGGTCACTCTGTGGCAGGGCGCAGCATTCGGCATCGTCGTGTACGTCGTTTTCCATGTCATTTTGATGCCCGCCATCGGCATTGTGCCCGCCCCGTGGGAGCAGCCCTTCGCTGAGCACTTCTCAGAGTTCTTCGGGCACATCGTGTGGATGTGGTCCATTGAAATCGTGCGCCGCGATCTGCGTAACCGCATCACGCACCAGCCGGATCCTGAACTGGAGACCGTTGCCGCAAAATAACGCTCGCGAGGGGCGAGGTGATGCTCGCGCGGCTTGCGCCGGCAGCGGCAGTGCTTCCGGACAGGCACGTGACCTGATAAACGTGGGGCCCGCAGTCTACTGACTGCAGGCCCCACGACACTTTCAGCAGGCACACGCCCGGTCGAACCTCAATGGGCCACCCGGCGCGACCTTATTGGGAAAGTGAGAAGTGAACTCACTCGCCCTTGTCGCCGCTAAGTGCGTCCTTTGCGCGATCGGCCAGAGCGCGAGCGCCAGCAGCGGCATCCTCGGCAGCTCCCTTGATCTTTTCGGAGGCGTTTTCCAGAACGTCCTTGGCCTTGCCTTCGGCGTTCTGAACCTTGCCTTCAGCCTCGAGATCCTTGTCGCCGCTGACATCTCCAGCAGTTTCCTTGACCTTACCGGCAGCCTTGTCGAAAGTGTTCTCCAGATCTGACATAGCGAACCTCCTTTGTTATGTGAATTGGTACACGTTTACTTTCTCATTACCAGGCCTCGTGCGCAAGAGAAAAGAGGCAGATTCTCCCATGCGCGTAATTTCGAAGTCAAATAGCGATATGAACGCTCACATCTGCGCCATTTCGTGAGACACTACTGATACGGGAACGCTCGACCTGCACCGTGCACCATCCGGTATTGTGCCTCGCGCGTTCCTGATTTCATGCACATTGCGTCGCGTCATCTGTTCACAGAAAGGACTGTGGTTGTGATAGCGCATCACTCTGCTCGACCTCCCTCGATGATGGATGTGGCGGCAGCGGCAGGGGTGTCGCATCAGACCGTCTCCCGAGTCCTCAATGCCAGTGGAAAAGTCGCACCAGATACACGTCAGCGGGTTCTCGATGCCATTGAACAGTTGGGATACCGCCGCAATTCTGTGGCTCGCGCACTCGTGACACGCCGCTCCGGAACCCTCGGCCTGATCACCACCACATCAACGCACTACGGCCCGACGTCCATGCTGGTGTCCATTGAGCTCGCCGCCAGCCGGGCCGGCTATTTCCTCGCCGTGGCGCCGATTGATTCGTGTACACCTGACACGCTGGGCGACGCGATCGACCACATGCTCGGCCTGGCAGTTGAAGGCATCGTTATTTTGGCTCCCATCGAAGACATTGCGGAGGATCTGGGAACGATCCGCGTGTCTGTTCCCGTGGTGGCAGTGACGTCGGCCAGCACAGCAGAATCCCTGGGCGTCGTACCGGTCGCGGTTGACCAGTATGAGGGGGCACGCCTGGCGGTTGAGCATCTGGTCAGCCACGGGCACACGGCGATCACCCACCTGGCAGGCCCGTCCGACTGGTTCGAAGCTCAGGGGCGCGAAAAGGCTTATCGTGACGTGATGGCTCGCCACGGGCTAACGCCCTGTGTCTATTCCACGCGAGGGTGGGAAGCCTCTGTCGGATTCGAGGTTGGCACAGCGATCGCGAACGGCACCTTACCCACCGCTGTTTTTGCGGCAAATGACCCGCTTGCGCTGGGCCTGATCAACGCGTTCACCAGTGCGGGCATAACGGTGCCGGGCGACGTGTCGGTGGTCGGGTTCGATGATGAGCCGGGCGCACGCTACTTCATGCCACCGCTGACCACGGTGCGTCAGGATTTTCGCGGGCTAGGAGAGGCGGTCGTCACCGTCATGATGCACGCGTTGGAAGGCCGGGCCCCAGATGCGCCCACGCTGCTCACTCCTGAGTTGGTCGTGCGCGCCTCCTCCGCCGCCCCGCCTCTTTCTGCGCATTGACGAGGGGAACGAGGCGCGCTTCGTCGCGTGGCATCTGGAAAATTGATTGCGTGAAAAAGGTTCCATCCCTGGACACAGTGTGTTAACGTTAACCTCATCGGATCAAACAAAGCAGAAACGGCGTGGTGGCGTGCTGGGGAGGACATCGAAGCCGATGTCTGATCAACGCATGATCAGGTGGGCGAGTCGCCCTCGGCGCTCACACTACGACCGAGACGAATGCTGATGTGGAGGACTCAATGGACGTGCGAAACCCGGACACGTGGAGCGCTGAGCTGACCAGCCGTGTAGCCAAGACGCGTGCCCTCGTCGCTGAACTTCATGCGGAACTGCCCAAATGGGGGCTGATCGTATGGACGGCAGGGAACGTGTCGCAGCGAATCAGAGGAGAAGCCGAAGATGGCTCCCAGGACCTGCTCGTCATCAAGCCGTCGGGAGTGTCCTATGACGAGCTGGACGCTGACGCGATGGTGGTGTGTGACCTGGAAGGAAACCTGATCCTGGGTGAAGGATCCCCCTCGTCCGATACGTCAGCTCACGCCTATGTCTACCGGCACATGCCTGAAGTAGGCGGCGTCGTGCATACCCATTCCACCTACGCGACCGCGTGGGCAGCGCGCGGCGAAGAAATACCGTGCGTGCTGACCATGATGGGCGACGAATTCGGCGGCCCCGTTCCTGTTGGCCCGTTCGCATTGATCGGAGATGACTCGATCGGGCGCGGAATTGTGGATACCTTGAAGGATTCTCGCAGCCCGGCAGTGCTGATGCAGAACCACGGGCCCTTCACGATCGGCAAAGATGGGCGCGCCGCAGTCAAAGCCGCAGCGATGGTTGAAGAAGTGGCGCGAACCGTCCACATTGCCAGACAGCTGGGCGAGCCGATTTCGATCCCTCAGGACAAAATCGACAGTCTCTACGCGCGCTATCAAAACGTGTATGGGCAACACAGCAAGTAGCAAGGTCGGCCAGCCGCACGCGCAGGCACTGACCACAACATCATGAAACTAAGGAACAATACTCATGACGAGTTTCTATGACTCACGCGAAGTCTGGTTCTTCACCGGAAGCCAGGACCTTTACGGAGAAGACACCCTCAAGCAGGTAGCCGACCAGTCGCAACAGGTCGTGACGCTGCTGAACGAATCCGGGCTGATGCCTGCACCAATTGTGTGGAAGCCGGTGCTCAAGGATTCCGACTCGATTCGCCGCGCCATGCTGGACGCCTCCGGTGATGACTCGGTGCTCGGTGTCATCACGTGGATGCACACGTTCTCACCGGCAAAAATGTGGATCCGCGGCCTCGAAGTCCTCACGAAGCCAATGCTGCATCTGGCCACCCAGGCCGACGTGGAGATCCCCTGGGACAGCATCGACATGGACTTCATGAACCTCAACCAGGCAGCTCACGGAGACCGTGAATACGGCTACATCTTGGCGCGCCTGGGCGTCGCACGCGCCACCGTCGTGGGCCACGCATCCAACCCGAACGTCGCTCGAAAAGTCTCACGCTGGATCCGTGCCGCAGCAGGGTGGGCTGCCGCTCACGAGCTGCGCGTTGTGCGCTTCGGTGACAACATGCGCAACGTCGCGGTGACCGAAGGGGATAAGACCGAGGCTGAGCGCCGACTGGGAGTATCTGTGGACACGTGGGGAGTCAACGATCTTGTCGAAGCAGTGGAAGCGGTCAGTGACGCTGACATCGACACCCTCCTTGACGAGTACGACGAACTGTATGACATCGCACCTGAACTGAAGAAAGACGGTGAACGCCACGACTCATTGCGGTATGCCGCCCGTCAGGAAATTGCGATGCGCTCATTCCTTGAAGCGCGCGGAGCCTGCGCATTTACCACGAACTTCGAAGACCTTGGAGCCCTTCGGCAGCTGCCCGGTCTGGCCGTGCAACGCCTGACAGCCGACGGGTATGGATTCGGTGCCGAGGGCGACTGGAAAACAGCTGTCCTTGTGCGCATCGCCAAAGTGATGGGTGAAGGTCTGCCGGGCGGTGCCTCCTTGATGGAGGACTACACCTATAACCTTGTCCAAGGCGAAGAAATGATCCTGGGTGCGCACATGCTGGAAGTGTGCCCGTCGTTGACTCAGTCGCGCCCGCGCCTCGAAATACACCCACTCAGCATCGGGGATCGTGAAGACCCTGTGCGCCTCGTGTTCAATGCTGATGCGCGGCCAGGAGTCGTGGTGTCACTGGCCGATATGCGTGACCGCTTCCGCCTCACTGCCAATGCTGTTGACGTCATCGAGCCGCCGCATGACATGCCGAAGTTGCCGGTTGCCCGGGCAATGTGGAAGCCGAAGCCTGACCTGTACACTTCGGTTGAAGCATGGCTCACTGCCGGCGGAGCGCACCACACGGCGATGTCCACGCAGATTGACGTCGAGACGTGGCAGATGTTCGCTGTTATGGCTCAGATGGAATTGCTTGTCATCGACGAGGACACGACGGCACGTTCCTTCGCCGATCACGTGCGCTGGAATCAGGTCTATTACCGACTGGCGGAAGGCCTCTAAAGCGCGCTGCCGGGGCACCCTCTGCAGGTTTACGCCGAGTGACGAGGGTGCCCGGACGAGTGCTTGAGGGTGCCAAAACGCCTCCGCTGCGCCGTTTAAAAGCCAAAAGCGGCGCAAAAAACTGAGATTCGCCACGAAAATCGCCAAAAAGTGGTGTTGAACCTGACAAAAGGCCGTTGGACTGTTTAGGGTTTTCTCAGTGGTCATGTCCAGTGACCCCCAATGAACTGCAAGAGGAGATATATACATGTCTGTCAACCGTACCGAACTGGTTGCCGCCATTGCTGAGCGCGCCAACCTCACCAAGGTCCAAGCCGATGCCGCACTGGCAGCATTCCAGGACGTTCTGATCGACTCACTGTCCAAGGGTGAGCCGGTCAAGGTCACCGGCCTCATGTCAGTGGAACGCGTTGAGCGCGCCGCCCGCACCGGCCGCAACCCCCGCACGGGTGAAGAAATCCAGATCCCCGCTGGCTACGGCGTGAAGATCTCGGCCGGTTCGACCCTGAAGAAGGCTGTTTCGAACAAGTGAAGATGATGCCACGTTGACGGTGGCATGATCGGCAACACTGTTGCCACTTCATACGAGTGTGGGGCAGGTATCGCACGCGATACCTGCCCCACAGTCGTCTCAGCGTCTGTCGCTGTGCTGTTGGCGCCCTATTCGTCTGCGCGCCGCGCAGCATCTCCCGGCCGCACCGGCACGATTGAGGCGCGTGATCCGGCATCAGGATATGCGCGCCTGTAATTCTCCAGCCAGGCGTTCGCGAAATCGTCAACACCGCTGCGCTCCACGAGCGCCCACACTGACCCGCCAAAGCCGGCACCGAATGCCGACGCCGCCGGCGCACCCAGTTCGCGGGCACGGCGCTGCAGATCATTCGTCTGAGGAACCTGGTTGCCCAGATTCTCATCCGCATTGCGATGCGACTCATCAGCGGCAGCGCCAAACGCATCGATATCACCGGCATCCAGCGCATCGAGCGCCTGCGGCACCAAAACGGTCGATTCGCGGATAAACGCATCCAGTCGCGTAAGCAGGTCCGGCTCGTCAGCAAGCATGCGGCGCATCTGCTCCACCGCATCTCCGGAGGACGCCAACGCGTCAGCCAGGCTGGCATCTGCGCGCCCGGTCGCCTTGTTCCACTGCGTCACAATTGCCGCAATCCGAGCCGACAGCGCGTTGTACGAATCGCGCGCACTGCCCGTCTTTTCCGCCAGGACACCGCTGACCGCCACGACGAACGTCCACGTGTCGTCGAGTGCCACCGAGCGGTGCTCCTGGATCGGGCAAAACGAAAACTCAGTGAGCTGACCGTCGTGGCAACACATCATGGCGGTGTGATCCTGGGAGCCACCGAAAGTGCCCACGCCACGCACACCTTCCAACGACCCGAACGATAAACCGTTCTCGCAGCACGAGTAGTATCCGGCCTCATCGGCGCGCGAGTGAATGTTCGCCTTCCACTCCTCACGCTCACGCAGATCGTTGTGATCAATCAAAGCCAGCGCCGACGCCACGACCAGCGCAGACGACGAACTCATTCCGGAGGCCAACGGCAAATCGGAATCAAAGCTCAGGTGCGCAGGTTTGAGCTGGCCGAAATTGAGTGTCAGGCGATCCACCACCGCCTGAACGTAGTGACCCCAGTGGCCGGCAGGAAGAGTGCTCGCCGCACCTGCACCAACCTCAACGCGATCCGGCAGCGCGGTCGTCTGAGCTGAAATGCCACCGTCCGGCAAGTCCCCCTCGTCCAACGTGACGCGAATGCCGCGATCAACTGCCGCGACGATGGAATGACCACCGGCGTAATCCGTGTGCTTGCCGAACACTTCCAGGCGGCCGGGAACAAACCAGGAAGTCACAGGCGGACCTCGTGATTCTCCAGCGCTGCCGCCACCGAGGCGATATCGCCACGATTCGACATATCCAGCACGCCCTCATCACAGCGAATCACCGCGTAAGAATCACCATCGGCAATGGCTTGACGAACAGCATCGGTGATCTCATACTCACCGCGAGCAGACGGCTTGATCGTGCGGGCTGCCTCGAAGATGGCCGGCGAACACTTCCAGCAGTTCATCGAAATCAACGCACCCTCACCCAGGCGCTCAATCGTGGCTGCATCGGGCTTTTCCACCAGCTCATCGAGGTTGCCGTCCGCATCGGCCGTGGCCAGCGCGAAAGCCGCAATACGGTCAGCCGCAATGTTCGAACGCTCCACCATCGCCTCGCGCGTGAAACCGGCAAGACCCGACCCGTCGACCTGTGCGAGCTGGAGCAGAGCATCAACGGGATAGAAGTTATCCGAGTTGAGCACCAGGATTGGCTCACCGGCCGCGAAATCCTCAGCAGAGAGCACCGCGTTCGCCGTGCCGAGCGGTTTGTCCTGGATCGCGTAGCTGACGGTGATGCGCTGCTTGTCCACCGAATCGTAGTAGTCGCGAATCATGTCGTGCTCAGGGCCGATCACCAGGCAAATGTCAGTGAAACCGGCGTCGGCCAGGGTGCTCATGACGTGGTCGAGGAAAGGACGCCCCACCGAAATCATGGCTTTGACACCGGAATCAGCTGCGCGCTTTTGCTCAGCCGACAGCTGCGTGTCCCCAGAATCCTTGCGCATGCGCGAACCGAGGCCGCGCGCCAAAATAACCGCTTTGTGATGTGCCTGTGCCATGTCATCCTCCTGTGGACGTCGAGGCGTGATCAAACCTTCCAGCAAAGTGCCGGTTCCAGTGTAGTGGGATCGCAGAAGGTAGCGCAGGACTGCCTCGGCAATGATGCGTGGAAAAACGAAGGTGGGCAAGATTCATTGAAGTGTCAAGACGAGGAGGGTAGACTGTGTCACTCACTGACAATGATGGAACGACCGCGGGGCGGCCATCGAATTGACGAGGGCGTCCCTGCAGTGTCTGTCCGTTCAATTCAAGAGGACATGATGTCACGAATTCATTTCGGTACAGGTGGCTGGCGCGCGATTATCGGCGACGAGTTCACACGCCACAACGTTCGCCTCCTGTGTGCAGCGCTGGCAAGCCGCATTAAAGACGAAAACAACGCAGAAAAAGGCCTGGTCATCGGCTACGACAGGCGATTCCTGTCGGATCTGGCAGCTTCGTGGGCGGCCGAAGTCTTTGCCGGTGAAGGAATCACCTGCCAGGTCATCCGCATCACGCAGGCCCCCACACCCATGATCATGTGGACGGTCAAGAACCAGGGACTGCCCTACGGCATGGCGATCACCGCCTCCCACAACCCCGCCATCTACAACGGCATCAAGGTCTTTACCGAGGGCGGCAAGGATGCCAACGAAGATGTCACCGCTGACATCGAACGCCGCATGGAAGCCATTGAAGGCGCAGGGGAAGAACAGATCCTCTCGGTCACCTACCAGGCTGGGCTGGACAGTGGCGCCATCACTGAAATTAACCCCTTCAACGGATATATCGACTCGATTTGCGAACAGATCGATATGCAGGCGATCCGTGAAGCGAACCTGCATATCGCCCTCGACCCTATGTATGGCGTCTCGCGCACCTCGCTGCAGACGATTCTGATGACCGCGCGCTGCGAAGTGGACACGATCCATGACCGCCACGACACACTGTTCGGCGGACGCATGCCGGCGCCGACGAAAGCCACGCTGGACGCTCTGACACAGTACGTTCTGGACAACAACTGTGCGCTGGGACTGGCTACCGACGGCGACGCCGACCGTATCGGCGTAATCGATGACCAGGGTGAATTCCTGCACCCGAACCAGCTGCTCGTCCTGCTGTACTACTACCTGCTCAAATACAAGGGATGGAAAGGTCCGGTGGTGCGTAACGTCGCCACAACCTCACTGCTGGATGAAGTGGCCGCAAAGTTCGGTGAGACCTGCTACGAGGTGCCCGTCGGATTCAAATGGGTGTCCTCGAAGATGCTGGAAACAGATGCGATCCTGGGTGGTGAATCCTCCGGCGGCATCACCGTGCGTGGACACATCCACGGCAAGGACGGCATCTATGCGGCCGCACTGCTGGTCGAGATGATCGCCGTGATCGGCAAGCCCATGAGCCAGATCTACCACGAAATCACCGGACAGTTCCCGCCGCACTACATGGCGGAAACCGACTTTGCATTCGCACCCGAACGCAAGCTCGAAATCCTCAAGACACTGATGGAAGACAAGAAACTGCCTGAATTCACCAGGCCAGTTGAGTCAGTGTCCTACAAGGACGGCTGCAAGGTCTACTTCGACCAGGGGTGGATCATCGCTCGCTTCTCCGGCACCGAGCCGCTGCTGCGTATCTTCTGCGAGATGTCGACCAGGGAAGAAGCCGAAGCCACGTGCGAGCAGCTGCGTGAATTCCTCCACCTGTGACATTCGAACCACGTCACGGCCCCGGGCCCATTGGCACAGGCCGGGACGTGGGCGAACTTCTACAATGAGGGGTGACCCATTCGTCAGGGCGTTGCGTCGCCCTCGTCAATGACACACAACTACGAAGGAGTTGGAATGCTGATCCACGTCGCCTCGAGCGAGGAAGAAATCGGATCCCTGGGTGCAGACCTGATCGAAAAACTGTACGCAGACAAGCCCACCGCAGTGCTGGGCACTGCGACAGGATCATCACCCGTGCCGCTGTACCGCGAACTCGTCGCGCGTCACCAGACGGGCACACTCTCATTCGCCAAGGGACAGTTCTTCCAGCTCGATGAGTACGTCGGAGTTCCGCGCGAACACCCGCAGTCCTACTGGCGTTTCCTATGCGAGAACATCGTCGACCACATCGACCTGCCCAAAGGCGGCCTCAATGTACCTGACGAACGCGACGGCAACACCCTGGATGAAGCCGCTGCAGCATACGATGCGCGGATCCGCGAAGCAGGAGGCGTTGACCTGCAGATCCTGGGAATCGGATCAGACGGACACATCGGATTCAACGAACCCGGCGGATCCCTCTCATCACGCACTCACTCGGGCGCACTGTCACGCCAGACCCGTCAGGACAACGCACGTTTCTTCGACGGCGACCTGGAGCAGGTGCCCACCCACTGCATCACGCAGGGGCTGGGAACGATTATGGAGGCCCGTCAGCTGCTTATGATCGCCACAGGTGAAAACAAGGCCGAGGCTGTGAAGGAACTGATCGAAGGCGGCGTGTCAGCGCGCTGGCCTGCCACCATTATCCAGTTCCACCCCGCAGTGACTGTGCTGCTGGACGAAGCGGCAGCCTCTCAGTTGGAGATGGTGGAACTGTACGAAGCGGAATGGGCATCGCGCCACTGACCTGCTTCACAGCTGCCGTACCATGATCGCGGCGGCGAGACTTTTCACACTCAGGCTCTCGGCCCGAATCAGGTCGAGGGCCTGAGCCGTCCCACTTACAATGAAGGTATGTGTGACGTCGAAGCAGTGGCCGAAACAGTGACAGACCCAGGCGAACCCGTAAGCCCGGCAGATCCTGGCAGTCCTGCCGGCGGTGGTGCAGGTCCGTCGACCAGCACCGGCCTGTTGGAACGCACCGAGGTCAAAGAGAAGGAAAAAGACCCCGGTGATGGCGATCGGTTCGCACACTTTGTGCGAAAGGACCGCGTATCCTCCTCGCTGATTACCGGACAGCCGGTGGTGGCACTGTGCGGGAAAGTGTGGATCCCCTCGCGTGAGGCCTCACAGTACCCGGTGTGCCCGACCTGCAGGAAGCTGCGCGATCAAATGGGCAAGAACGGCGGAAACTGGCCATTTTCAAACGGAGGGCGGGGCGGTTCCGGCAAGTGAAAGACCAGGGACATTCCTCCGCTTCACCATCGGTTTCCGCGGCGGCCCAACTTCCACCTGCTTTCCCGGCTCGCGCCGCGTGGGGCACCGCTGGAAGTCTGCGTGCCTGGCAGGCAGCCGCACTCGAGCAGTACCTGAACGCCCAACCTCGGGACTTCCTTGCTGTCGCCACACCCGGAGCCGGAAAAACGACATTCGCGCTGCGCGTAGCGGTCGAACTGATGGGCGCAGGTGTCGTCTCGAAAATCACCGTGGTCTGCCCGACCGAACACCTGAAAACCCAGTGGGCCGACGCGGCGGCGCGCGTCGGTATCCACATTGATCCTGCTTTCTCAAACTCCCAGGGACGTGCAGGCTCACATTTCGACGGCGTGGCGGTGACCTACGCTCAGGTCGCTGCAAACCCGCACGTCCACGCCTCACGTACCCGTGCATTTCGCACGCTGGTGATCTTGGATGAAATCCACCACGCCGGCGACGCGCTGTCATGGGGTGACGGCATCGGGGTCGCATTCGGGGAAGCAACCAGGCGCCTGTCCCTGACCGGCACCCCCTTCCGCTCGGACTCCTCTCCCATCCCGTTTGTGCGATACGTCGAGGGGAGTGACGGTATCCGCCGCTCACAGGCCGACTTCACCTACGGGTACGGAGATGCGCTGCATGACGGTGTCGTGCGACCGGTCCTGTTCATGTCCTATTCCGGTGACATGGCATGGCGCACCAGCGCCGGCGATGAGTACCACGCCCGACTGGGGGAGCATTCCACCAAGGACATCATGAAGCAGGCATGGCGCACCGCCTTGGATCCGAAAGGGGAGTGGATCTCCGCTGTCCTGCAGGCAGCCGATCAGCGCCTGTCACAGGTGCGGCGCGCAATTCCCGACGCTGGCGGACTGGTGATCGCCTCCGACCAGTCGGCGGCACGCGCCTACGCGCAGCGCCTGCGCGCCATCACAGGAAAGCCGGCCACTGTCGTGCTCTCCGATGATGCGGACGCCTCCGATCGTATCGATCACTTCCGCGAATCCACTGACCGATGGATGGTTGCTGTGCGCATGGTGTCTGAAGGGGTAGACGTGCCGCGACTGTCAGTCGGCGTGTACGCCACAAACACCTCGACCTCGCTGTTCTTCGCGCAGGCTGTCGGCCGTTTTGTTCGAGCCAGACGACGAGGCGAAACATCCACCGTCTTTATCCCTTCCGTAGTGCCGCTGCTGGATCTGGCAGGGCAGATGGAAGTGGAACGCGACCACGCCCTCGACAAACCGCACCACGGACCGGACGACCCGACCGTGATGGACACCAGCGCGGAAGATCTGCTGATGGCACAGGCCAACAAGGTGGAAAATGCGAGTTCGGAACTGACCGGAACGTTCGAAGCACTCGGCGGGGATGCCGAGTTCGACGCAGTCTTGTTCGAAGGATCGTCGTGGGGATCAGGCGCTGAGGTCGGATCGATCGAGGAGCAGGAATACCTGGGGATTCCCGGTCTGCTCGATGCCGACCAGGTGACGACGCTGCTCAAAGCCAGGCAGGCGGAGCAGATCAAGACCCAGCGCCGTCAGAGCGATGCGAAGAACCTGCGCGACGCAAATGCAGGGATCTCGGATCACCGGGCACGCGCCGCGAAACGCAAGGAGCTGTCACGTCTGGTCGGCCAGTGGTCGCGGCGCTCAGGCGATTCACATGCGCTCATCCATTCACAACTGCGTCAGCGTTGCGGCGGACCGGAGGTCGCGCGGGCAACCACCGCGCAGATTGACGCACGTATCGCTCTTTTGAGAGGCTGGTTCGTAGGGCGCGCATAAAGGTGCCCAGCGCTTTGGGACGACCCGGATGCGGTGATCACGTGGGGACGGCCCCAATTGAAAGGGGCTGCATCATGCATTGGCTCGTTCTTGTTCTCTCCGGCGTTTTTGAGGCAGTGTGGGCGACCGCGCTGTCCAAGTCTGAAGGGTTCACCAAGGTGGTGCCCATCATCGTGTTTATCCTCGGAGCAGCGATCTCGATGGGCGGCCTGGGGTGGGCGCTCAAAGAAATCCCCGTGGGCACCGGCTACGCGGTGTGGGTCGGGATTGGTGCAGGCACGACTGCGCTGTGGGCAATGCTCAGCGGTGCAGAACCCGTGCGCGTGGTCCGCATCCTGTTACTGTGCGGAATCATCGCGTGCGTCATCGGCCTCAAGCTCGTGTCCGGTGACGACGGTGTCGCTGCTGCCGCACCATCAGAGGGCGCAGGGGTGACGTCCACCACCGCCGGCGACAACTGAGATCAGTCCAGCTCCACGTAGCGCGTGGAGACTGCAGCTTCACCTTCAGACAGTCGCCACGCCTGGTAAGGCAGTTCGTTGCGTGATTTCAAGTGATGGTCGCGTGCCTGCTTGAGCGCATCGATGCTCCACAGTTCACTGCGAATCTCACCGTCGACAACCAGCGGGATCTGCAGAGGGCGCGCCTTCTGCTTCGTCAGCTCTTCTTCGGCAGCCTTCCGTGTCGAAGCCGTGACCAGGAGTTCCTCGTAGGCGTAGCCTTCCTCGTCGTAGAGGCGGCCGGCGTACTTGCGGCCACCGACCGTGCTCTTGGACTGCGATTTCTTGGCAACGGGCTGCATGACGCCGTCTGAATCTTCACGAGCCACCATCTTGTACACCAGCGCCGCGGTCGGAACCTTGGACCCGGTCACCAGGCGAGTGCCCACGCCGTAGGAGTCCACGGGTGCCGCGCCCAGGGCGGCTATCGCATACTCGTCGAGGTCGGACGTGACGGTGATCTTCGTGGATGTGGCGCCCAGTGAATCAAGCTGGCCGCGCACCGTGAACGCCTGCGCCACCAGGTCACCGGAATCGATGCGCACGCACCCGAGCTCCTGACCCACTGCGCGGGCAGCCTCAACAGCGTTGACGACCCCTTGCGGAATGTCATAGGTGTCAACCAGCAGCGTGGTCGAGGCGCCAAGCAGATCGATCTGCGCGTCGAAAGCTTCGCGCTCGCTGTCATGGAGCAGCGTGAACGCGTGAGCGGACGTGCCGATAGTCGGAATGCCGTAGCGGATACCTGCTTCCAGATCCGAGGTGCCGGCAAATCCGCCGATCACTGCGGAGCGGGCAGCTGAAACGGCGGCGCGTTCATGGGTGCGGCGCGCACCCATATCCAGGCAGGGGCGGCCATGTGCGGCGATCGTCATGCGGGATGCCGCAGATGCGATCGCACAGTCATGGTTGAGGACCGACAACAGCAGCGTTTCAAGCAGCACACATTCTGCGAAGGTGCCTTCCACGGTCAGCAGTGGCGAGCCGGCGAAATAGCATTCGCCTTCCTGGTAGCCGTCGATCGTGCCGCCGAAACGGAAGTCTCTGAGATAATCCAGCGCGTCGTCGGACACGATTTTCTGATCGTGGAGCCAGTCGATTTGCTGGTCGGTGAATTCGAAACGCTCCAGCGCCTCGAGGATGCGGCCGGTGCCCGCAACGACACCGAAACGGCGGGTTGCTGGCAGGCGACGACCGAACAGTTCGAAGACCACTTTGCGGGACGCGGTTCCGCGCTTCATCGCAGCGTCCAGCATGGTCAGCTCATACATGTCTGTTAACAGAGCAGTTGAAGGTGAAGCAGGCATACCCTCAATCTACTCTCTTCTCACCGGAAAGACCCACTCGCCGGCAATCTGCTTGCCACTCAAAAGGCCAGTGGGAGCGCCATGAAATGAGTGTGAATGGCCAGAAGCGGCGCGCGCGAAAATGCACTGCGTCAAAACGGCACGGCTAAACCTGCGGGGCCATACGCTTAGGAGCATGAGCGGGAGGTCTATGACAACGTCGTTTCACGACCGTGCGGTTCCTGATCAGCCGCGCGAGGATGCCTCGTCATGCCCATTGGCACAGTGGCAAACCGTGGTGTGGGATGACGTGGTGAACCTGAACGACTACGTGGTAGAAGTGCTGATTCGACACTTCGGATACTCGCGTCACGCTGCCGACGAACTGACTGCGCAGATCCACACATTCGGCCGGGCCGTCGTGTCAACTGGAATCAGAGAACGCATGGAAGCTGATGTGCTGGCCATGCACGGATACGGCCTGCACGCCACGCTGGAGCAACTCACATGATCACTGCGTTCGCACTGCAGGAAGCCGGATACGTCTGCAACGTGTCGACGCAGTTCCTGCACCTGTTGCGCCAGCTCATTGAAGAAATACTGGTCGTCCTCGACGAGCCGGGCGAACTGTCCACCTTCGTGCTCGCCGCCACCGAAGTGGAAACCACGCGCGACGAGCCACACGACCCGGCACTGGGGAGCCTGCTCCCTCCCATGAGCGACGACCCACCGGAGGCGGCGAATCTGCGAGCCTTGACCGAAGACTTCCTGCGTGCGGAAAAAGCGGCGCGACTGCGGCGGATCCACACCGAACTCTCGTCTGCAATCGGCACAGACACGGTGGTGATAATGGTCACCCACCAGGAAGTGTGGGACTGGCTCGCTGCCCTCAATGACGTGCGACTGGCTCTGGCGGGTGAACTGGGTATTGACTCACGTGAAGCGGAGAATAAAGTCGCTGAGCTTGCGCACGCATGTGACCTGGAGCAGCCGCGCAGCGAGGCAACGATGAGTGCCGGAATGTACATGATGGTCACGTGGTGGCAGGATTCACTACTGACAGCGGTGCGCGCGGAGGCCTGGTCGCATTAGTCTCCAAACATGGACAGTGCTCCGATAGGGATCTTTGACTCAGGTTTAGGCGGCTTGACGGTCGCCCGCGCCGTCATGGACAAGCTCCCTCACGAGCGCATCGTCTATCTGGGGGACACAGCCCACACGCCGTACGGTCCGCGCCCAATCGCACAGGTCCGCCAGCTCGCGTTGACCTGCCTGGATGAACTGGTCGAACGCGGCGTGAAAGCACTGGTCATCGCTTGCAATACGGCGACCGCAGCAGCGCTGTCAGATGCCCGTGAACGCTACACGGCGCAGCAGGGAATCCCGGTCATCGAAGTGATCACACCGGCCGCGCGCTCAGCGATCCGTGCCACCCACAACCGCCGAATCGGCATCATCGGCACCTCCGCAACCATCCAATCCCAGGCTTACAACCAGGCGCTCGCAGCAGTTCCGGACGTATCCGTCTTTTCAGCCGCATGCCCCCGCTTCGTGGAATTCGTCGAAGCAGGCATCACCACCGGGCCGGAGCTCGAGGCCGTCGCACGCGACTACCTGGCACCACTGATCGACGCCGACGTCGACACCGTCATCCTGGGGTGTACGCACTACCCGCTGTTGACTGGCATCATCAGCCAGACGATGGGTGAGGACGTCGCCCTCGTCACTTCGTCGGAAGCAACGGCCAACGACACGTACAAACTGCTGGTGGAGCGCGACATGACCGCTCCCATCCCCGAACAGGCCAGCACAGAGCAGTCGGTGCTCACCGAGCCTGCCCACGAATTCCTGACAACGGGAGCTCCTGAGACGTTCGAACACCTCGCGCGCCGATTCCTGGGACCGGAAGTGCGCTCGGCTCATAACATTCACGGTCCTGCATCTACCGCCGATGCACGGCTTGCGCGAGACGGAACGCCTCCGGATGCCGCACCCGACACACCACGGAAAGAGTGATGACATGTCAATGACGCTGACCATCATCGGATGCACCGGTTCAATGTCCGGCCCGCACTCACCTGCGTCCTGCTACCTGCTGCAGACGCAGGAAACACGTGAGGACGGCACGACGCGAACGTGGAATATTGCATTGGAGATGGGGCCGGGTGCCTTCGGGCAGCTCTGGCGCGTCATTGACCCGGCAGACCTGGACGCAGTGATCTTTTCGCACTGCCACGCCGACCACATGGGTGACGTGATTTCCCTGCACGTGCACCGCAGGTGGGGGCCGGGACGAGGCTGCGGCACACTCCTGCTGGCAGGTTCAGAACAACTGCCTGAACGGGTGCGCCAGATTGACGGGTGTGACCCGGCGGAGACATACACCGATGAATTCGAGTTCTACCGGATGCGCCCGGGCGTTCCCTTCAACGTGGGTCCCCTGACCATCACGCCCAGCACTGCTCAACATACCGTCGAAGCCTTCGGCGTGCGCATTGAGGACGAGGGTGGCGCCACCATGTTCTTTACCGGCGACACCGACCAGTGCGACACGATTATTGAGGGTGCGCGCGGTGTCGACCTGCTGCTCAGCGAAGCCGGATTCACCGAGGCTGACACGACGCGCGGCATCCACATGTCGGGTGTACGTGCGGGCGAGGTCGCCACGCAGGCCGGTGTCAGGCGAGTGGTGCTCACTCACATTCAGCCGTGGACCCCGGTCGACACGGTGATGAGTGAACTGCGCCAGACCTGGCAGGGGGAGGCGCAGATCGCCCGCGCTGGTGACGTGTTCGAAATCTGAGGCGACCAGCCTGCGGCTGTGGGCAGTGAGCCTGCGGCTGAGGCCAGTCTCTTCAGAATCTAGGACGCCAGTACGCGTGCCACGTGCGGGGCGAGCGCACGAAACGCAATGCCGCGGTGACTGATCGCATTCTTGTCCTCGGGGCTCATCTGGGCGGTTGTGCAGTCGAAGCCGTCGGGAACAAAAATCGGGTCGTAGCCGAATCCGCCGCTGCCGTGGCGTTCGCGCAGCAGGTGGCCGTGCACCTCGCCGCGTTCCACAAAAGTCTGCCCATCAGGTGTGACGAGCACTGCCGCTGACACGAATGCGGCACCGCGATGCCGATCGGGCACATCCGCAATCTGAGCGAGCAGCAAGTCCAGATTCGCCGCGTCATCACCGTGATGTCCACTCCAGCGCGCTGAGAAAATCCCGGGCGCCCCGCCCAGCACGTCCACCGTGATTCCTGAATCGTCAGCGATAGTGGGCAGGCCGGTCAGTTCACACAGGTGACGCGCCTTGATCAGCGCATTGTCCTCAAAGGTGATGCCGTCTTCGACAGGTTCATCTGCGCCGGCCTGCGCCAGCGTCACGATGTATCCGTCGTGAACTCCCGGCACGAACGGATCCAGGATTGCGCGCAGCTCTGAGACCTTATGCGCGTTCGACGTGGCAAATGCCAGGACTGGTGTGGCCAGCGCGTCGCCCTCGTTCATCTCAATCCTCCAACGAGACGGTTGTGCCGACCTCGGCTTCCAGTGCGCGCTGCTGCAGGTTATGTAGCGTCGCATTGCCGGCGGTGGCCAGGTCGAGCAGCTGCCCGAGCTCCTCCCGGTCAAAGAGGGCGTGCTCAGCGGTGCCCTGAACTTCGACGAATTTACCGGAACCGGTTTGCACGACGTTCATGTCAGTCTGGGCGCGCACGTCTTCCTCGTACGGCAGGTCCAGCATGGGAACGCCGTCGATGATTCCCACTGAAATGGCGCTGACTGAGTCGGACAGCACGGGAGCGGACGCCTGTGGATGAATGAGGCCGTTTTCAGTTCCCCACCTGACAGCATCGGCCAGCGCAACCCATGCGCCGGTCACAGATGCGGTGCGGGTGCCACCGTCGGCGCGCAGCACGTCGCAATCCAGCACGATCGTGTTCTCACCGAGGGCTGCCATATCCACCACTGCGCGCAGTGAGCGACCGATGAGCCGGGAAATCTCCTGAGTGCGCCCCGAAATCTTGCCTTTGACAGATTCACGCTGACTGCGGTCCGACGTTGCGCGCGGCAGCATCGCGTATTCGCCGGTCACCCAGCCCAGGCCGGAGTCCTTCCGCCAGCGCGGGACGCCGGCAGTCAGGGATGCCACGCACAGGACGCGGGTGTTGCCTGATTCGATCAGTACGGAGCCTTCACCGGTCCCGGACCATCCGCGGGTCATGCGAACGGAACGAAGCTGGTCGAGTGCGCGCCCGTCGGCGCGAGTTTCTTCATTATTTTCAAGTGTCATAGTGACCACGGTAGTGCGAACCGTTACTGTGGTCATTATGGAACTCGATCTTCCACTGGCGCGCGGCGCACTCGACGCGATGACGACGATGCGCGAAAAATCCACCATCTCGCAGATTCTGGACGACGGTCCTGCCGCATTTCACGGCCTTGTCGACGGGGAAGTCAGCAATATTCGTCTCTTCTTCCTCGATTCGACAGGATCTGTCGGACTCATCCCATCAGGTGACGGACTTCACGTCTTCAGCGTGCCTGCCTCGTGCGCGTCCCTCTTCTCTTTCCCCATTGACGAGGACGACGCTGCCCTGATCGGACGCACTGGCAACGGGGTTGCCTACATCGCCATTGCACTGCCCACAGGACAGGAAGATGCTCTTGAAGAAACGCTCGGCGAGAGTGGGCAATCAGAGGGCATTTGCGATCTGAGTTGGCACAGCGTGCGCCGCGTCGGGCACCTGCTGAGTGACGATGACAGTGCCATGACAACCGCCGCAAGCGCCCTGCTGTTCTGGCGCGCCGCCACCAGCTTTTGTGCCCGATGCGGCGCAGCGGTGCGGCCCACAGGCTGCGGCTGGACCGTCACATGCAGTCAGTGCGATCACATCGAATACCCGCGTCAGGATCCGGCAGTGATCGTCGCCATCGTTGATGACGATGAGCGATTGCTCCTGGCACACAATTCAGGATGGAAGACGGGGTACTACTCGTTGATCGCCGGCTTCATGGAAGCGGGTGAGGCACCCGAACGTGCAGTGGCGCGTGAAGTGCGTGAAGAAGTCGGACTGGATGTGAGGCAGGTTCGATATCAGGGTGCGCAGCCGTGGCCATTTCCGCGCTCGCTGATGCTGGGATTCACCGCTCATGTCACGGGCGGGCACGACAGTGAGCCGGACGTGCGTCCCGATGGTTCCGAAATAACGAATGCCGCGTTCTATTCGCGCGACGAGTTCGCTCAGTGTCTGCGCGATGGTCGGATCATCGCATCAGGGCCGACGGCAATTGCACACGGGCTGATCGAACAGTGGTTTGGTGGCCCGTACCTGCATCTGCAGCAGGGCACACGGTCCGCAGATGCACGTGCCCACTGAGACAATGCCTCTATGACAGACAGCATGATGGAAGCGGAGCAGCTTCTGGACGCCCTCGATGAGGATCAGCGGCGCGTTGCCCAACAGGTACGCGGCCCGATGGCTGTCCTCGCGGGGGCAGGAACAGGGAAAACTCGCGCAATCACGTACCGCATCGCATACGGTGCGGCTACCGGCGCGTACGATCCGGTGAGCGTCCTGGCCGTAACCTTCACACAGCGCGCTGCAGCCGAGATGCGTCAGCGACTGCGGGATCTGGGCGTGGCTGCGGCTCAGGCGCGCACTTTCCATTCCGCTGCGCTGCGCCAACTGACGTATTTTTGGGAAACAGGGTTTGGCGGTAGGCGCCCGAACTTGATCGAACACAAGGCATCACTGGTTGCGTCAGCTGCCGCGCGCTGTGGGATCAGGGCGGACAAGACCACGGTTCGTGACCTGGCGGCAGAAATTGAATGGTCAAAAGTCTCCATCGTAGATGCCGAACGCTATGCGCCAGTGGCGCGCAGACAGGGACGTATCCCCCCGGCAGGCCTGGAGCACTCAGAGTTCGCTCGCCTGTTTGACGCTTACGAGGAAGCGAAAATGGATCGCGCCGTCATCGACTTTGAGGACGTGCTGATTTTGATGTGCGGCCTGATGGAAACACGTGAGGATATTGCCCGGCATATCCGCTCTCAATACCGCAATTTTGTGGTCGATGAGTACCAGGACGTGTCCGCGCTGCAGCAGCGCCTCCTGGACCTGTGGCTGGGGGAGCGCCATGACGTGTGCGTGGTCGGTGATGTCGCTCAGACGATCTATTCCTTTGCCGGGGCAGACGCATCCTATTTGGCCAGGTTTGCGCAGCGTCATCCAGGGACGCGCGTAGTGGAACTGACCCGTGATTACCGCTCAACCCCTCAGATTGTGTCGATAGCGAACCGAGTGATGGAACGGACTGGCAGGTCGCGACTCAGTGCAGGCACCGCAGCAAGTGGTGCTTCGGGTGACGGCTCAGGGGCCCGTCCCTCGACAGGTGCGATGGCCGGCGCCGTCCGCCTGGTGTCGCAGCGACCATCCGGTGCGGCAGTGGCGTTTCGGACCTATGGCGATGACATGGAGGAAGCTGCTGGTGTCGCGCAGCGCATCGCAGCACTGGTCAAGTCCGGTGATACCTCCTTGCATTCATGCGCGATCCTGTACCGCACGAACTCGCAGTCAGAAGTTTTTGAAACGGCCTTGTCGCAGGCCGGGCTGTCATGTGTTGTTCAGGGCGGCAAACGTTTCTTTGAACGTGAAGAAGTCAAACGCGCCATGCTGGTTCTGCGGCGCGAGGCAACCGCGCAGCGCCGTCACGACGGTGAAGACTTTACCGACGGAGCAGATGACGGCGCAGACGGGGCGCACGCCCCTGATTCTGTGGACGTGAGCGGCGACACCGAACTGGTTGCCACGGTTAAAGAGCAGCTCGCCCTGGTGGGGTGGAGCCCGGACGCTCCACAAAATGCCGGTGCTGAACGTGAACGATGGGACAACCTCAATGCGCTGGTCAGCCTTGCTGAAGAACGCGCCCACCTGACGCTGCCCAAATTCGTCGATGAGCTGGGGGAACGCTCTGTCGCTCAAGCTGCCCCCACAGTCGATGGCGTCACGCTGTCCACGCTGCATGCAGCGAAAGGACTGGAGTGGGACAACGTGTTCCTGGTCGGTGCCAGCGAAGGGCTGCTGCCGATCTCACTGGCCACTACTGCGCAGGCACGGGAAGAAGAACGACGCCTGCTCTATGTCGGCTTGACGCGTGCGCGTGATCGCCTCGAAGTGTCGTGGTCGCGTTCCCGTGGCACTGGCCGCAGCCATAAGAACAGGTCACGCACATCGTTGCTCGATGGTATCTGGCCCAGGGAAGATGAATCTGCGCGCAGCATCGCCCGTTCACGTGCGCGATCATCTCAGCCACGCCGCAAGGCTGACGATATGGAAGCCTTTGAACACGAGTTCGGGCCGCAGGCAGTGGCAGCATTTGAAGCGCTTAAACAGTGGCGTCTTGAACAGGCTCATGCCCAGTCGAAACCAGCATTTACCGTCTTTGTCGATTCCACGCTGCGCGACATTGCGTCGGCTCGTCCCAAGACGCTGCGTCAACTTGGAGTTATCCGAGGCGTGGGTCCTGTCAAACTTGATGCCTATGGTCCTCAGGTTCTGGCCATTCTGCGCGGTCTGGATGACGCGGATGCTGACGGAGCCTCACAATAGGTGAGAATCCGACAGTGGGTGCGGATCCTGGTCGACCACACGATCTGGCACTTCACCACGCATCTTGCCGGGCGCGGCTCCAGAGCAGACTCATGAGTAGGCGCGGATAGTGACCGGCTCGTGGGATGGAACGGCGTCTTCAAAGGGTGTGCCGTAAGCCCCGCACCCGCAGCGCTCATGTGGTGCGATCGCACTGAGCCTCACCTGCCCGTCGGAATCAACATGCGCGGTTAAGGCATCTGGCCCGCACATTTCGGACTCACCAAGTACCGAGTACCCCAGCGTTCGGGCGACGGCCGTGGCCGCACACAACGCTGCCTGACACTCACATGCCGGTGGCAAGGGGCCAACCGGCCACTGTTCCATCTGCGTGGCCAGCAGCGGCCACGACGCATCAGTATCAACTAAAGCCAGTGCCGCACACTGCGCGCACGGGGTGTGCCCAGGTATCACCAACGGTCCGATGACTACGGAGCGTTCATGGCGCGTCATCACCAGGTGCTGCTGGTCATCAGCCAGTAAGAACCCGCACGCGGCCAGGTCAAGTGTTCGTGGCCGAGACACCACCGTCAGATCACTGCGCGACAGGGAACCGACAAACACGTGTGGAAAACGCGCTCGGATCATCTCGCCTGCAGCGTACGCGCGGCACGTTGCGAACGTGTCGGCGGGCATCAGATCAGCGAACTTCCCGATCGATGGTCGCGGATCACGAAACTCAAAACGTGAAAAACCGCTGCGTATCAGCAGTTCAACGAGGCGCACGCTCAGGGCATCCAGTCCGTCAATGCAGATCCCTTCACGCATGGCGGATGCCTCCCCCTCGTCAATGAGGTGAGCCGCGCGCAAACGGGAGACAAGAGGAAGCACGTGCGGCAGCGTGCGGACAGGAGGGTCCTCAGGTGAACATGATGCAGCCTGCACGAGCCACTCGCGTTGCGCGGATGTGACCTGGGTGAACACGACACACTTGGATGGATCTGAACCAATCTGAACGGTCGTCGGGTCGCGCCAAAGGACCGCTGTTCCTGGGGTGATGCGCATACTGTCTCCTCGCATGTCATGGTGTCCTCGTGGTCGGGACGGTCACCGGTAGTGCCAGTCCAGATTGTGACGCCCATGCATGCCTGAAGTCAGCAGCAGTGCGAGATCTGTGGATAACTGCGGGGCGGCGGCTAGTCGCGTGAGTCGGAGCCGTCAGGATCCGTCGGGTCAGAAGTGTCAGTGTCTGACGGGTCAGCGTCGGGGCGGTCGGCCTCGTCGGACGCGCCGGTATCAGCCTGGCCGTCTGAATCAGGCTGATCGTCGGGGATCACACCGGCTTCGCGCAACGAATCCATCTCCGGATCGTCACTCGGGCTCAGGCCTTCCGCCCAACCGAGCGTGCCATCCAACATGGCGCTCAACGCTTCATCAATGTCAGCCGATTCCTCGCGCTCGCGGGCACGCCGATCCAGGAACTCGGTCGGCTCATCAAGATCCTGAGCGGTCGGAATCATGTCAGGGTGGTGCCACAGTGCTTCGCGAGCCTCGGTGCCCTGAGCCTGCTCAACGATAGTGAACAGCTTCGCTGCACCGCGCGCGCGACGCGGACGCATGGTCAGGCCGATCAGCGACCCCAACATCTGCTCGGCGGGACCACCCGTTGCGCGCCGGCGACGCATCAATTCACGCAGGCGATCCGCATGAGGCAGATACGGAGCGACGGCGCGGGCAGTGGTCACCTCCACCCAGCCTTCGACCAATGCCAGCAGCGTTTCCAGGCGTTCGAGTGCTTCGGTCTGACGCTCAGTTGGCTCTGTGGCAAAAATCTGATCAGTCATCGACGTGCTAAAGGATGACGGGTCCGCCGGATCGATGTTGCGAGCCGCGTCAGCGATCGCGTCCGTGTCGATCGCAATCTCAGCAGAGTACTTTTCCACCGCGCGCACAAGATCGGAACCAAGCCACGGAACGGATGCGAAAAGACGCTGGTGAGCGCATTCGCGCACGGCGAGGAACTGCTGGACTTCCTCACGCGGCATTTCCAGATCCTTGGTGAATTCGTGAATATTGCCAACGACGAGTGCGGTCTGATCCAGGCCCGCCAGTGGAATACCCACATCGGTTGAACTCAGTGCTTCGCCGGCCAAGCCTCCCAGTGCCTGACCGATCTGCATGGCGAAGACCATCGCCGCCAGTTTCGGCATCATCTCACTGGTACGCCCGGCCAGCTCTCCAATTCCTTCGGGCATTCCGGGCATGTGGAGCTGTGCCATCATCTGCGAATCACCGAACTGTTCCTGCATGGCTTCGACCAGTGCGCGAGATACATTCGACGCGACCGGTTCGCACATGCGTTTCCACATGTCGAGCGTGTGATCAATCCAGTCGACGCGTGTCCATGCCTGCCTGTCACCACCGCGGTGCGTAAAAGACGTCACCGGGTCAAGCCACAAGTCGGCAACCGTCATCGCTTCACGTGCCTGCGCAGCTTCAGCTGCCGTCACGTTGGGGGACTGGCCAAAAGTGCTCTGACGTGCCAGATCGGAGGCAACTGACCAATTGACTGGGCCTGACGTCGTGTTCATCAGCGCGTTGAACTGACTCATCATCGCCTGCAGCTGGCCAGGGTTACTCATGAAAGACGGCATCTTCGATGAGTCAAACCCCTGCTCACGCATAGCACGTGCGGCCTCCTCGCCGGCATCTTCACCAAGCAGGCGGCGCAAAATTTCTTCCAACGGGTCGGGGGCAGAGTCATCCGGGCGGTCAGTTTCATCGCTCATGCCCTGAGCCTACTCGTTCAGATGCCCCAGCGGAACACGGGTGCGATGCGTGCGCTGTCAGCGGAAAAGCACAGGAGCGACGTATCGATTGATGCCGGGTGCCTGACAATATGTCACGATTGGATCGTGCACATTCATCGCGATCACTCATCTGCCGACTTTGAGACGACACCGGGCGGTACAGGAAACCAGCCCGAAGAAACACTGAAAGACAGCGCCGAGACGGCGAACACTGCGCGTGAAGTGACAACTGCAGATGCTGAAAACGATGAGAACCGGCAGCCGGCTGCAACCGGCAAGAAACGCCACGGTCTGCTGCGAAACCTGTGGTGGATAGTGCCGGGCATCGTCTTTCCGATCGTGTGCGCCCTCATCACCCTGATCCCGGTGCCCTATGTGGTCAATGCCCCCGGGCCCACAATCAACATTCTGGGAACTCACGAGGGCGCCCCTACCATTCAAATCAGTGGGAATGATCCGAAAACGGGCAAACCTGTCGAACTGGATCCCGTGCACGAAACTGAACAAGACGACGGTGACCGGACCGGGCAGTTACGTATGGTCACGGTCCTTCAACGCGGCGGACCAGGCAACAGTCTGGCAACGCTCGATCTGATTCGGGCATGGTTCTCCGGTCACGACGAAATTATTCCGTACCGGGAGGTTTTTCCTCCGGACGTGACCAGCGAAGAGGCCAAGGAAGCCGCTCAAATGCAGATGAAATCATCGGAATCAGCAGCGTCCGTGGTTGCCCTCGAGCATCTGGGATGGGACGTGCCCGCTGACGTGCAAGTTGAGGGCGCCGTTCCCGGATCAGACGCTGTAGGCAAGGTGGAGCAAGGTGACCAGATCGAATCCATCACCACGCCAGATGGCACAGTGCATCCAGTTGATTCGGGAGCTGTCCCGTTTGCGCTGATGCGGACTGTTCCGCCCGACTCGCAGATGACGCTCACGGTTGTGCGTAACGGGAAAACGATCGATATCCCGATCGTATCCAGCAAGAAAGCGCTGCCGGATCCTGACTCTGAAGAAGCCACCTCGTCATCGCTGCTGGGTGTGTACCTGTCTGTTCATCCGCAGCTCCCACTCGATATCGACATCACGCTTCAGGATGTGGGCGGTCCTTCGGCAGGAATGATGTTTGCACTGGGAATCTATGACCGGCTGACCCCGGGAGACCTGACCGGGGGAGTGACAATCGCCGGCACCGGAGCCTTGTCATTTGACGGCCAGGTGGAGCCGATCGGCGGCATCCAGCAGAAAATGGTGGGCGCGAACAACGACGGTGCTCAGTGGTTCCTGGCCCCCGGCACCAACTGTGACGAGGTAGTGGGGCATATTCCCGACGGACTGAACGTGACGCGCGTGGATACGTTCGACGATGCGCTCACCGCCGTCACAGCAATTGCGGCTGGAACAACGGATTCGTTGCCCACCTGCGAATCCAGGTAACAGCGCGCAGGTTCCCTCGTCACTTCGCTGAAGGCGCCGCGACACGCCACAACATGACGAGCTGCGCAGGTCCCCTCGTCAATCCTGACCGTCGTCACTCAAGGACGCGAGCAGTGCCTGCGACAGGCCCGGAACCAGATCCTCACCCACCGCAACCGCTTCATCCGTGTCGAAGGTACGCGTGCGCACCGCAGACCACGTCAGCCCCGTTCGCATCGCACCGACGACCAGGCGCACCTCCGTGCGAGACGGGTGCTCCGCGATGAACGCCAACGCCTCATCGGGATCATCAGGCGCCGCAGCCTCCACCTCAGGGGGCACCACGATGCGTTCAACGCTCAGAGCTGCGCCCGCAACGGAGCGCGGCCATGCCAACTGTGCCAGCACCGATTCCAGATCGTCAGAGTCGAGCGGCTCCTGAGCGATGGCAGACAGGTGTTCAGAGGAACCATCCCACCCACTCTTGAGCTGCTCGACCACGTCAGCTGGCATGGCGGGTTCATCTATAAGCTGACGCGTGGGGACCAGGGCGTACAGCATCGGCGGGCGGTCCCACCCCAGGCGCGCAGCAGCCCGCTCAATTTCACGCACACACGCCGCGAGGGCGCGTTGAGCAGGAGACAGGTCACGGTCACGTTCAGCTTCAGTCATGGTCTTATCGTGGCACGAGGGCGGCCCGGATGCGAGGAACGACCAAGCTTGAGGCGCCTAATAACGGTAGAATGGACAGCACATGCGGAAATCGAGTAAGAGAGGATGACGCGGTGAGCGCCTTCCCGACTAGCAGGTCCAGCTCCGGTGATTCGAAGCCTTCGGACGGAAACGGGCCATTTGATACCAGCGAGATCCTGTCTGCGCTGTTCGGCCAGCAAGCCGGCTCAGCAGCCGGACGATTCAAGGGGACAGGCCCCTTCCGTCAGCGTGCCGAAGACGGTGATGACGGTTCAGGCGACTCCGGATCAGGAGACGGCGGCGGTCGCGGTTCAGGTGGTGGACGCGGCTCAGGTGGCGGCTCCCACAGCTCATCATCCGGTAAGAGGCGCTTCGGTCCGCTGGCGACGACTCTTGCGATCCTGGCTGCCATTTTTGTGATCGTCTACGTTGCGTCATCATTTTGGACGGAGATCCTCTGGTTCAGCCAGATGAAGTCTACGCGCATCCTGTGGACCCGGTGGGGAACGATGGCGGGCCTGTTCGTCCTCGGTTTCGCCATCATCTTCGCTGCGATCTCGGCGGCGGTTCAGATTGCGTACCGTCACCGCAGCGATTCCAGTCGAGGTGACGAGGGAGCCAACCTGCGGCACTATCGCGACACCATCGAACCGATGCGCAAACTCGTTTTCTGGGGAGTCCCGGCGCTCATCGCGCTCATCAACGCCGGACGACTGTCCTCGCAGTGGGACACGTTCCTGATGTTCTTCAAACGTCAGCCCTTCGGCAAGTCTGAGCCGATCTTCGGAATCGACAACTCGTTCTTCGTTTTCACGCTGCCTTTCTTCCAGGCAATCGTCTCATTCTTCATGTCAGTGACAATCTGGTCGCTGATCGCCGCGGTGATCGTGCACTACCTGTACGGCTCGTTAGCCCTGAGCCCGCGCCCGCATGCCACAAAATCCGCACGCATCCACCTCGGTGTCATGGCAGCAATCATCTCCTTGCTTTTCGGCCTGAACTACTGGCTGGGTCGCTACGGTCTGCTGACCAAGATTGGTGAGCCAACCGACGGCGCGCTCTACACCGACATCAACGCTCAGTTGCCCGCCCAGTCCATCCTCGCCGTTATTTCCGTGCTGGTGGCAGTCCTCTTCCTGGTCGCCGCATTCAAGGGAACGTGGCGTCTGCCCCTGACGGGGGTGGTGGTCACAGTGGTGTCCGCCCTCGTCATCGGGATGGCGTACCCGGCTCTGATTCAGCGCCTCTACGTCACGCCGAACGCCCGAAACGCAGAGGCTCCCTACATTCAGCACAACATCGATGCGACGCTGGAAGCCTACGGGTTGAACGACCTCGAGTTCCAAAGCTACGAGGCGCGCACCACCGCTGCGCCCGGGCAGTTGCGCGAGGACACGGAATCAACCTCGCAGATCCGACTCCTGGACCCGCAGGTCATCACCCCCACCGTTACCCAGCTGCAGCAGTCGCGCCCGTACTACGACTTCGGATCGGGCATGGCCGTGGACCGTTACGTGGTTGACGGCGAGCGCCGCGACACGGTAATCGCCATGCGTGAGCTCAATCTTGAGGGCCTGTCATCTGAGCAGCAAACATGGGTGAACCGCCATACGGTCTACACGCACGGGTTCGGTGTTGTGGCCGCATACGGTAACCAGGTCACCACGGATGGCCTGCCCGCCTACTGGGAAAAGTCCATTCCATCTGAAGGTGAAATGGGAGACTACGAACCGCGCATCTACTTCTCGCCCTCGTCTCCGAACTATTCGATTGTGGGCGCACCTGAAGGCGCTGAGCCGCAGGAACTGGACTACCCCGATGACACGGCGGCATCCGGCCAGGTGCGCTACACCTTCCAGGGCGATGGCGGCCCCTCGGTCGGTAACCTGTGGAACAAGTTGCTGTATTCGATCAAGTTCGGGTCCTACGACATTTTCTTCTCCTCGCAAACCAACTCGCAGTCACAGATTCTGTACGATCGTGATCCGCTGACTCGTGTGGCCAAGGTTGCGCCGTACCTGACGCTGGAGCAAAAGCCTTATCCGGCAGTTGTCGACATGGACGATGATCCGTCTACGCCGAAGCGTCTGGTGTGGGTCGTTGACGCGTACACAACGTCAAACGCCTACCCGTATTCGGCGCACCAGCAGCTGGATCAGTCGACAGTGGATTCGCTGTCCTCCGACGCCAGCCAGTTCGTCAGCGCCGGTAACACGGTCAACTACATGCGTAACTCCGTCAAGGCTGTTGTCGACGCATATGACGGGCATGTGCGCCTGTTCCAGTGGGACAACGAGGATCCGGTTTTGAAGACCTGGATGGGTGTCTACCCGAACACAGTGGAGCCGTTGTCTGAGATTTCCGGTGATCTGATGGCGCACCTGCGCTACCCGGAGGATCTGTTCAAGGTGCAGCGCGACCTGTTGACCTCGTACCACGTGACCGAGGCTGCCCAGTACTACACCGGTGGTGACCTATGGAGGCTGGCGCAGGAAACGTCAACGGCCGCGCTGGCGAGCGCTCAGCAGCAGGGTGTGGAGGGTATCCAGCAGCCCGGACAGTCCACTCCTCAGATCCCGCAACCGCCGTACTACCTGACCATGCAGATGCCTGGGCAGGAAAGCGCAGAGTTCTCGCTGACATCGGTATTCGTGCCGGGCGGTGCGTCCAAGCGTGAAGCTATGGCAGGCTTCCTTGCGGTTGATTCGGAGACGGGCAACGAGCCGGGCAAGGTGCGTGAGGGGTACGGCAAGCTTCGACTGATCGCGTTGCCGTCTGACCTGACGGTGCCTGGCCCCGGTCAGGTTCAGAACGCCTATGACTCGAACCAGCAGATCGGTTCGCAGTTGAACCTGCTGAACCAGTCGGATTCGACGGTTATCCGCGGCAACCTGCTGACACTGCCTGTTGGCGGCGGTTTGCTGTACGTCCAGCCTGTCTACGTTCAAGGTAAGGGCACGGCCTCGTATCCGGTGCTGCGCATGGTGCTGACAGCGTTCGGTAACCAGGTCGGGTTTGCGCCCACGCTGCAGGAATCGCTCGATCAGACCTTTGGTGGTGATTCAGCGGCGACAGTTGCTGACGAGGTTGGAAGTTCGGGCGACGAGGGAGACTCCACTTCTCCCGCTGTTCAAAGTGCGCAGGAGAAACTCAATGCTGCGCTTGTTCAGGCATCCCAAGCCATGCAAGAAGCCGATGCGGCGATGAAGGCCGGTGATTGGGCTGCCTACGGTACGGCTCAGAAGAAGCTGGACACTGCGCTGACGAACGCGTTGAACGCTCAAGCTGAGATGGGTGAGGACGTCAGCGGTGCTGCGGTGCCGGGACTGGGAGGAGCCGATGGCGCTCAGTCGGGCGCGACGAACAGTCTGACCGGAGACTCGCAAAGCGATGACGGGGGTGGAAACGGCTAGGGAGGTAATCGCGCGGGCTGACCTGCCTGACCGGTAGGCCGGACAGTCGAACCCGTAGCGGAAGGCACGCACCAGTGGCGGCTTGCAGGAAGGTTGTCAGACCTGAAGCGAGCCGCCACTGGCATATCTGACGCCATGTCTTCTTCTTGCTCGACATCTTGTGCGCTGCCACAAGACTTCCTGGAAGGTGAGGCAGTTGACAGATGCGCAGTCCTGTCATGATGCATCTCACCGCTGCAGCTCTTGCCGGGCTGGAAGCGCCCTATTACAGTAGAAGACACAAGGAAATACAGACGCGGGGTGGAGCAGTTCGGTAGCTCGCCGGGCTCATAACCCGGAGGTCGGAGGTTCAAATCCTTCCCCCGCTACGAATCGAGACTCTTGATCAGCACGAGCGCTGATCAAGAGTTTTTCTTTCCCGTTTTCTTTCCCGTTTTTCTTTCCAACCATCGCCGTTTCCTTACCCGCCGCCGATGAGCGAAAGCGTCAACCTCGAACGAGAGCGTCAACCAGTCAAGGTAAGAGAGCCGTTGCGGGCTGTCTCACCATTCGAGAATCGCATGATAGCGCGGAAAAGTCGATGTCAGTTCCGCCGCAGTAGTGCGTCGATGGCGCTTCTACCTTGACCGGTTGACGATCGGAGGGGTCAATGACCTTGACCCGTTGACGATCTGGCAAAATCCAAGGCGTTTGCCTACCCTAGACGCACCTTGAAAGGCCGCGTTGGTGTTTGCGTGGGCAGTAGTCGATTCCGATCCAGCGGTAGGCGACTTACCGGCGGGCACCTCGGGTCTGATCCATGGACTGCAGTGTGGCACCGGCTTGGCCCTGAGGAATCGGTGAGACAACAACTGCCGTTCCGTACACGCAAACCTCCGTCATTTGCTCGGCAAGCTCGCCGGTGTCGAAGGGCATCGCGATGACCGCGTTGGCTCCTCTGCGGGCAGCCTGATCCACCATGCGTGACATCACCTGTTCGCGCGAGTCGATCATGATGCGGGTGTACTCCGGGATTTCGCCTCCGCCGATGGTGCGGAACGAAGCAGTAAAGGTCTGGCCTATACTCGCGGAGCGAACCGTCAAGCCCATCACTTCTCCCAGAACCGCATCGATTCGGTACCCGGGAATGTCATTTGTTGTTACAACAATCATATGAAATACAGTAAAACACTCCGGGCGATAACGGTATACCTCAGGGGGGATTCCGCGGCCACTTCTCCTGACGGCTACCTCATCTGGCAGGGCGGCTGTTAGCGCACTGCGCTAGGTGAGAATCAGATCAGTCGAACTGCGGGCCGGTTGTGCGCGTGCGCTTCAACTCGAAGAATCCGGGCGTACGTGCCAGAGCAACGCAGCCGTCCCAAAGATCCAGTGCCGCCTGACCATGCGGAGCAGGAGAGATCACCGGCCCAAAGAACGCGACACCGTCAAACGCGATGATGGGAACGCCAACCTCGTCACCGACCAACTCCAACGCATGCGCTACAGAGGAACGCAGTGCCTCGTCCGATGACTCCACACCGTTGGTGATAGCCTCGGGAAATCCGGCTGCCTTCACCGCGTCGGCGATGACATCACTTCCCAACTTTTTTGACTGATTATGCAGGCGCGTACCTACCTCGGTGTAGAGGGAGGCTACAGCCTCACTGCCGTGAGTGTCCGCAACCTTCTGAAACAATAACGACAGGCCGCGCCCCTGCTCGACATGTGCACGATACTCCGCATCAATGTCCTTGCCTTCATTCAGAATCGCCAGAGAGAACGGGTGCCATGTCACTTCAAAATCGCGTGCGCGAGCCACTTCTTCGACCCAGCGAGACGTGATCCACGTCCACGGGCATGTTGCATCGAACCAAAAATCTACGTGAGTACTCATATATCTATCGTGGCGTATAAACCACGATCGCGCATTGCATTCTTGAAGGAAGGCCCGCTCTTCGCGCTGATTTCGCGAGGCGAGTCGCGCTTTACGGCATTCTCACAGGTAAGTAGTGCACACTGAGCCTGTGAATCTCATGAGTGGTTGGGTCGTCCTATTTGCCGGAGTACTGGCGCTGTGCGCACTTATTGGCACGTCCACGCTTTTGCGCCCTGCCGGACATCTTTCGCCCAATCGCGAGGGAGCGCGCACGTCGTTCATACGTATCCTCAGACGCCAGGTGACAGCTTTTATCGCCCTGTGCATTACGACGAGTCTCATGTGCACCACATTCGCTTTGCTGGCCAACCGCACCATGTCATTCCTTCGTACTCCTTCTGAGGTTGTGGAATTGGTCAAGAATGCGCTCGGTGCAGGCGACACTCGCGTATCAGCGTTTGCGCCACCCAGACAAGGCGAACAGGACCAACACGTCGATCCACCGGAACTCGCCTACGACGCGCAGCTGCACGTATGGCGAGGAACGCTGAGCGGCGCGCAGTCCGGCTTGACGCGCGAAGTTGCCGTCTGGGCGCCACCCGGCTACGCTCCGGTCGGAGCGATACCTACTGCCTCCCAGAGTGACAGCGCCGACACGCCTATCCCGCTTTCGCGGGCCATCGTGCTTTATCACGGGTACGTGGGAACAGCGATTGGCACAGTTCAGTCACTCGAACTCACCGAACGCATAGCACCACTGGTCGAACGAGGCGAGATTCCTCCAACGCTGCTGATCTTCCCTGACCTGTCAATGGGCGGGGCAGAGCCGGACTGCGTTGACGTTGACGGGCACCCCAAAACTGAAACCTTCGTTGTTACTGATCTAGTCCCAGCGATCCGCGCAGCATTCCCAAGTATTCCGTATGATCCCGACCATTGGGCCGTAGGCGGATTTTCATCAGGCGCATACTGTGCGCCTGTTATACATGTGCGCCACCGTGACGTCTTTGGGACAGCTGTGGCGATGGGCGGGTACGATACTCCAGAATTAGGCGCTCTGAAAAATGCCGATCAGGCGACAAGGGACGCTTTCACCATTTCACACTTGCTCGCTCAGCCGCATGATGTGCCCCTCAGAGTCCTCGCGATGGGCGTATATGCGGACAGGGATGCCATGACTTTTGGCACTGCCTTGCAGAAACTGGCGCGCACACAACCTAACGATACCTTCGTATCGGTCATGAAGTCCGAGGGAGCCCACGGCTGGACAACATGGCGCGAGGATCTGCCCTCAGCGTTGAAATGGTGGAGCGGTAGGGAAGTGCAGTCGGACGCTCCGACAGCCCCGCCATGGTGGCAGATCACCCAAACTGTGCCGCTAATCGGGAGCTTTAGCGCGTGGGGGATTGCCATGGCGACATCCCTGATGCGTGTGCGGATGAGGATGCGTACCGGACGGGTGCGGCGCGCTGTGACGGACTTTTTCCTCGCGGCACTCACCTGCATACTCGGGGCGCTTGTTGCGCTCCTCTTGGTCAATAACTCCGAGGTTTTCTTCTACTCGTGGGATGATCTGTGGACGAATTTCCTCAGCTTCCTGCACTAGCCTGTGATCGGCTGAACCACTCCTTGACCGCGGCGAGTATCTCACGGTCGAACGCGTCATCACTGTGACGGTCGTGGATCCATGACACGAAGCTGCCCGACACAAGCTCATCGAGCTGCGCACGACACCGATCAGTTTCCGTCAATGCCCGGCGCAGCAAGTTAGCGGCCGCATCCTCGTCGCCATCGGGATACATGAAGGGATACCCGTCCGGCAGCAAAGCCCTGGCCCACGGAAGATCCGGGAAAATTCCGATCGCTCCGGCACCCATCGCCTCCACATAGGACAGGCCGTAGGATTCCTCGCTGGCGGTCGCCACAAACGCCGTCGTGTGCGACAGCGCCTGCCAGTATGACGCGCGCGAGGCGGTCAGCGGCCCCACCCAGATCCACGGCAGCTGTGAATACTCCATCGCCTTCTCAGAAACCAGGTGTGACTCGTGCAGTCGCATCTCCACACGCAGATCCGTGTCTTCCTGCACGGCGGACACAATATCCATGAACATGTCAGGGCGCTTGCGGTTGGCAAGGTAGATTGCCGGATACAACACCACGGGCGTGTCAGGTTCGTGACGCGGCTGCACATGCTCCAGGCGGAATCCCAGGTTCACCCACGACAACTCAGCCTTCTGAGCTAACGGTTGAACGGTCCACCGCTCCACGACTTCACGCACTTCAGCCGCTGTGCGTTCCGAGTTTGCGAACGTGGGGAACAGAGCGCACGACAACGCGAGGGCACACACCTGGACGTGCTGCTCAAGCGTGTTAACCGGGAACCACACGAAGTTCATGATCTTCGGAATATTGCCGCCCGAGGCATGGTAGACGGTGTTCCATGTGCCCAGTGAGTCCACCACATCCATATTGATGATGACCGTGTCATCGGGATTGATTGATTCGAGCGGCATCACGGTGAAACCCTTGCAGCGCCGTGCCACAGGGCCGATGATGCTGGAATCGGGGAAGATGCGCAGGATTCGCCTCACCAAAGTGGCACCGGCGTCATGACCGGTGACTCGGCCGCCCTCGTCAATGAGGGTCGCATCGCGTTTGATGGCAATTCTCATTGCTGTGCTCCAATCTGAGATGCAGGGGAATCAGCGGGGGAGTCCTCGCCGTCGGCCGGATCCTCCATCGGCGCCTGTATACGCATGTGGTAGAAGGAACGGTAGACGAAGAACGCGGACACCAGTGCGAAAATGACGGCCAGCGTGTAGACGAGGGCGCTCAATCCCTGTCCAGTCAGTGACACTGCCAGTTCCACTGCCAGCAGACCGAACAGCGTGGTGAACTTGATGATCGGATTCAGGGCAACGGAGGACGTGTCCTTGAACGGATCGCCGACCGTGTCACCCACGATCGTCGCGTCATGCAGAGCGGTTCCCTTGGCGTGCAGGTCAACCTCGACAATCTTCTTCGCGTTATCCCATGCACCACCCGCGTTCGCCATGTAAATAGCCTGGTACAGGCCGAAGATGGCGATCGAAATGAGGTAGCCGATGAAGAAGTACGGCTCAACGAATGCGAATGACAGAGTGGCGAAGAAAACCGCCAGGAAAATCGTCAACATGCCTTGTTGCGCGTACTGTGTGCAGATCTCCACTACGCGGGTCGAATCCTTTTCGGAGGCTCGTTCCGTGTCATCGTCCAGTTTGATGGACGTCTTAATGAACTCGACGGCACGGTAGGCGCCTGTGGTGACTGCCTGAATCGATGCGCCGGAGAACCAGAAGATCACCGCCCCACCCATAATCAGGCCCAGCAGGAACGGAGCATGCAGGATCGACAGATAGTTCAGACCTTCTTCGAGGCGATTCGTCAAACCGATGATGATCGAGAAAATCATCGTCGTCGCACCTACAACAGCGGTGCCGATGAGGACCGGCTTCGCAGTGGCTTTGAAGGTGTTACCCGCACCATCGTTTTCTTCCAGCATGAGTTTGGCGTTATCCCACTGCGGGGCGAAACCGTCGGAGCGCTGAACTTCCTCGTCAATTCCGTCGATCGCTTCAATGCGGGAAAGCTCGTAGACGGATTGCGCGTTGTCGGTCACAGGGCCGTACGAGTCGACTGCGATCGTCACTGGCCCCATTCCCAGGAAACCGAACGCCACCAGGCCAAAGGCGAAGACAGCAGGTGCCAGCATGTAGTCGCCCAGTGTGACCTCGGAAATCAGGAACGCGCCACCCATCAGGCCAACAATTGTGATGCCCAGCCAGTAGGCAGAGAAGTTGCCGGCGACCACGCCTGACAGAATGTTCAGCGATGCTCCGCCCTGGCGTGAACTCTTCACCGTTTCACGCACGTGGCGCGACGTCGTGGAGGTAAAGACCTTCACCAGCTCGGGGATAAGTGCGCCAGCCAACGTGCCGCACGTGACGATCGTGGCCAGCTCGACCCACAGGGCGCCGCCTTGCGGTGCGAGGACCAGCCACGACATCAGGTACGTTGCAGCGATGCAGATAATCGAGGTGAACCACACCAGCGAGCTCAACGGGGCCTCAAAGTTCATTGTTGTGGCATCGCTGTATCGCGACGCCACGATGCGCGCGTTGATCGCGTAGGCCAGAGCCGAAGCCAGAATCATGGCGACACGCACGGAGAACACCCACACCAGCAGCGTTGCCTGAAGAACGGGGTCATTGACGGCCAGGATAATGAACGTCACCAGAGCCACGCCTGTCACACCGTAGGTTTCAAAACCATCAGCGGACGGTCCCACCGAGTCGCCTGCATTATCGCCCGTGCAGTCAGCGATAACACCGGGGTTGCGCGGGTCGTCCTCGTCAATTTTGAACACGATCTTCATCAGATCCGCGCCGATGTCGGCAATCTTTGTGAAGATGCCGCCGGCTATACGCAGGGCCGAGGCTCCCAGAGACTCACCGATGGCGAAGCCGATGAAACAGGCACCGGCAACGTCATTGGGCAGGAACAACAGGATGATCAGCATCATCAGCAATTCGAGGGAAATGAGGACCATTCCAATCGACATGCCGGACTTCATGGGGATTCTATGGATCGGCAGCGGCTTGCCCCGCAAGGAGGCGTAGGCGGTGCGCGCGTTGGCGAACGTGTTGACGCGGATACCGAACCACGCCACGGAGTAGGAGCCAGCCATTCCCAGAAGCGAAAATGCGACCACAATGAGCATCTTCCCCCACGGGAAGCCGACCAGAACCTTGTAGTAGATGACGATAACTGCGGTGATGAAGACCCACAGAATCAGCAGGAAACGTCCCTGTTTCTTCAGGTAGGCCTGGCATGTTGCGTAGATCAGCTCCGCGACCTCCAACATGGAGCCGTGTACCGGCATCTTCTTGAGCTGTACGTAGGTGGCGAGGCCGAATCCCAGTCCAAGCAGGCAGACGATCAGGCCGATAATCAGCAGAGTCTGTCCCGAAAATCCACCGATGACAGTGACTTGTGACAGGTCAGGGAGCACGAGGTTTGCTTCACCGCCGTGCACGTTTGATGACGGGTCTTCGGCGGCGGGGAGGGGTCTGGCGAATCCGCACAGCAGCAGTGCGAACGGCAATGCACCCAGCGCACCCAGGAGTGTGCGGCGCGAGCGCGGCGGCGTGGGCGAGGTGGAGCGCACGGCGCTGTAACGCGAGCGAAGTGAAGTGAGGGGAGGCCATATGGGGGTATGAGTGATGCGTGTCATCGGTCCTCGATTTACAGGTAGAGCATCATTGCTGTACTTGTCACCCTAGACTTTTGTTGCTCACCCCGTTCGCAAACAATGCGGCCAATGTCACACGACGTTGGAAGAATGTGAGTCAGGTCATTATGAGGGTTGCCTGCTGGGTCCTTGGTCCCATCGGAGTGCGGAGTGGCTGGTGAGAGACCTATGGGCTCCAGATGCACACGGTGGTTCGTACAGTGAAGCCATGAATATATGGATGGTTGTGGTACCCCTTCTCGCACTGGTGGTGGGCATCGTTTCAGGGTGGTTTGCCGGGGTCAACCTGGGGGCGGGGCGTGCGCTCGATTCGCTGCGTATGCGCGTATCGCAGGCTGAACATGAGCGTGATATGCGTGGTGAGCAGACACGAGCCGTTCATGACCAGCTTCGTCAGCGCCTGGAAGAGGCGCATGAACAGCTCGCCGATGAGCGCGAACGATCCGAACGCATGCGCGTGGAATATGAAGACCGCCTGGCAGATCAGGCTCAACGCAGCCTGGGGCAGCAAAAAGAACGCGCACGGATTATGGAGGCGCTGGCACCTGTCAGCGACATGTTGACGAAAATGACGCATTCGATGTCGGCGATGGAACGATTCAGAGCTGAGGAGTACGGGGTTATCCGCGCGCAGCTTGAAGCATCGACCACGATCGGCGAGCAATTACGGGTGACCACCTCTCAGCTGCATGACGTCATGGGTTCGACGTCTGTGCGCGGCCAGTGGGGCGAGATCCAGTTGCGACGCCTCGTTGACATGTGTGGCCTGATGGAACACGTTGATTTCGACGAACAGGACACGCAGCGTTGTGAGCGAAACAGCGGAGAGGAATCGGGGCGTCAGCGGCCCGACATGGTGGTGCACTTGCCGCAAGGGCGCACATTGGTCATCGACTCCAAAGTGCCCTTCGACGCGTACATGAAGGCATGTGATATTCCCGACTCGGCAGGGGAGAGAGAAGCAGAACAGAAGAAGAAACTGCTTGCCCAGCATGTTCGAGCCGTGCGGTCCCACGTGGACACACTGTCGAAGAAAGAGTATTGGAAGAGGTACGAGCAGTCACCTGACCTGGTCATTGCCTTCATTCCCCTCGAATCCCTGCTGTCATCCGCGCTGCGCGAAGATCCGCAGCTGCTGGAATACGCCTTTTCGCGAGGTGTGGCTTTGGCGTCTCCCAGCGCGCTGTGGGCGTGCCTGAAAGCAGTGGCATATACGTGGCGCGAAGAATCAGCCGTTGCGCAGGTTCGTGAGTTCTACGCTCTGGCCAGCGAACTGTATTCGCGCTTGTGCACCCTCGCAGACCATGCTGAGCTTGTTCGAAAGACGATTGATGATCTGACTGAACGGTGGAACAGATTCGTCGGCTCGTTGGAAACGCGGGTGCTGGTCAGTGCCCGCAAAATGTCCCAATTGGATGAATCACATGTCATCGCGCACATCGAACCAGTAGAGAAGAAAGCGCGCAGCTTGCGGATCAGTGATCAGCTCAGCGGTGAGAAGGGCGAACAAATGTCGTGATTCTCCACCGAGCGTCACCTGACACGTCTCGCCACGACGAATCGGACCGATCAGGATCCACGTGCCAATGCTCGGGATCGACGTGCGGCGCGTACACCAGCGGCGTGTTCTGCCCGCTGAGCGGGCGCACATCCAGATCAAGGTCTGTTACGACCAGTTCATCCACCCGATCCATCGTCTGCTCATAGATCTGGGCTCCGCCGGTAATCCACACTACGGGAGCTGGGTCCCTATCCATGTCGGGTGTCGTCGCAGTGCTGGCGGTGATGGCTGCTCGCTGGTCACGGTGATCCGCCAGGTGAGCGGTTGCAACCTCGAGCGCCTCGTCCAGGTTGGCAACGACCAGCGCCCCGGGGGTCTCGTAGTCGCGCTGGCGCGTCATGACGATGTTGGTGCGTCCGGGCAATGGCTGACCGCCCAGAGCCTCGTAGGAAGAGCGCCCCATGATGATCGGGTAGCCCAGCGTCATCTGTTTGAAATGCGCAAAATCAGCCGGAACATGCCACAGCATCGATGTGCCAGTTCCCAAGATGCCGTTTCGATCCTGCGCCCAAATCGACGCCAGCGTGAAATTGGGGCGCGCCACAAGTGTGCTCATACGGCGACTGATGCCTTGATCGTCGGATGGTGCTGATAATTGTCGATGTGCACATCATCAAAGTCATACTCGAACAACGAGGGTGCCTGATCCAACGTGAGCGTCGGGAACGGATACGGATCCCGTGAGAGCTGCTCGGTGACCTGGTCGACGTGATTGTTGTAAATGTGGCAATCTCCACCCGTCCAGATGAAGTCGCCCACTTCAAGCCCAGCCTGCTGGGCAAACATATGTGTCAACAGGGAATATGAGGCGATATTGAAGGGGACGCCCAGGAACAGATCCGCGCTGCGCTGATACAGCTGCAGGCTGAGACGCCCATCGGCCACGTAGAGCTGGAAAAGAGCATGGCACGGTTCCAACGCCATATACTCCAGGTCGCCCACGTTCCACGCGGACACGATCATGCGTCGTGAGTCCGGATTTGTGCGCAAGGTGTCCATGACGTGCGAAATCTGGTCGAAGGTTCGGCCCCCCTCCGCATGCCACGAGCGCCACTGGACACCGTAAACAGGTCCCAAATCCCCCTGATCGTCGGCCCACTCGTTCCAGATGCGGATACCGTGATCCTGCAGCCACTTCACATTCGAATCGCCTCGCAGGAACCATAAGAGCTCACCCACAACCGACTTCATGTGGACGCGTTTCGTCGTAATCAGTGGGAACCCCTGGGACAGGGGATAGCGCAGCTGCGCGCCGAAAACGGAGCGGGTGCCTGTGCCGGTGCGGTCAGCCTTGGAAACGCCTTCGTTCATGACGCGCGTCAGCAAATCCTCGTACTGACGATCCGCGCCCACAGGTGTCTCACGCCCTTCAGATGTCTGAGTCATCAATCGTCGCTCACTTCTTCATTTGGCTTGATCGTATTATTCCTCATCAGGTAGGACGATCGCCTCGTACAGTTCATCATCTGCGGCAGGATCCTCAACCGGCTGCACATCGATCACAACGTCTTCAACGTTTTCCGAAGGTGCGGGTCCCAGCGCTGTCTGCACGCCCTCAACGACAGACTTGGCCATCGAGCGGCCCAACTGCCAGCCCACAACAGCTCCCACACCGAAGGGCAGCAGGCGTCCCAGTGTTGTGGTTGCAGCTTTCGAAACTGCCTTCTTGCGCAGCCACTTGGACAACAGACGGTTGAACTGCTGGGCGGTGCCCGTGCGAATCGACAGGAACGAGTTGCGGAACCAGGCCAAAGTCTGGATCCCGACCTGCGCCGTAATCATTTCCGCACCTTCCCGCCCAGTCAAGGCGGCCAGAACCAGTGCCGTGCGCTTGGCGGGATCCCTCAGATCAATGCCATACAGGTGCGCCACAGTCATCGCGTAGTGAGCAGACTCTGACACGAAGGCGGCAAGCTGAGCGCCCGATGCTGCTGCAGAAACTGCGGTGCCGGCACCAGGGTAGGCCGCCGCCGCACCCACAGCACCTGACTCCATCCCGATGCGCCGCAGGTACGAGCGGGTGGCGAGCTGAACCAGCTCGCCTGGAGCAAGGTCAGGGAACTGTTCACGCAGCTTGCGCGCCGCCTTTAAACTGGTTGCGTGAGGAACGTTCAGCGCCTTCTGCCACACACTTTCCGGCAGAGACAGCGGCATACGTGAGCGCTCAGAATCTGAAAAACGAGGTGACATATCGTTACATTTTCTCTGATGTGAAAGTTGCCGAATAGGTGGCCGACTGTTCAACCGTATGGCCCACCGTACAGTTCTTGTGAATAGCGCGCGTGGCTCGTTCGATCAGGTCAGCGCGATCCTCATCGCTCAAGGCTGACAGGTCCTGCACCAATTCAACCTGGAACGATTCGTAGCGGTTCTCCTCTTTGTTGGAGACCGCGGAAACGCCGGTGAACTGCTGGAAGTCGTCACCAAGCACGGAGCTCAGACGCGAATCGGACGACATCGCATTGCATGCTGCCACGGCGATCTTCAAGAGCTCACCAGGAGTGAACTCTCCCGGTCCGTCTCCGATATTCACGGCCGCGTCGCGATGGTTGCGCGCAACGTATTGCCTTTTCCCGGTGCGCTCAATGAACAGTGACTCAGTTGGGCCGCCTTCGGCAGCCGGTGCCGTCGTATGTGTATCCATAGCTATATTGTTTCACTCTTGTTCGAGGAGGACCGTCTTTCGCCCTCGTTCATTTCCAAGGGCGAACATGCAGAGGTGATTTCCCTTAGGTCCTGGCCGGACTGAGCCTTGCCGGATCAGGCAAGCGCGCCTCGTCGTCACCCTTTACCGGTGAGGTCGTGCCGATTCCTAACGGGCCTGATCCTGGTTCCATTTCTCAGCCAGGCCGACCTCAGCCTCGAAGATCCGGGAGATCTGCTTCATTGCCATATTCTCGATCGTCTTACCCACCAGTGGAATCTTGACGGTAAATTCGCCGTCCATCTGGCGCACTGCTTGCGCGTCATCGCCGGAAAGTTTCGAGGTGAAGTGGCCGCTCGCGTTCACGCCTTCGACGGTCAGCATGGTCGATCCCACCCGTTCGCGACCGCTGATCGGCTCCCACTGCTCCTTCATAGTGATGGCGGGTGACTTCTTGAGGAACCGCTGCGCCGCCGGGGGAAGCTGATTGACGTCAAGTGTGCACGAGGCTTCAATAAGGAGGCCTCCATCGGCGGTGGAATGCACATTGGCCTGAGGGTCAGTCACTCCGGGCTGATCCAGACGCGCGTAAGTGAACGCAGGATCTGCATACATCGCGTTGACCTTGTCAAAACCCAGGGGGTAGGCGTAGGTTTCGTTAATTCGCATAGTTTCTCCGCTCCGGTTTGCGTGTTCGAGGCACCCATAATGGCCTCCATACCACTACAGTGGTGCCATGCGTTCCCTGATGCAACTCGCCGGACAGGCTTCCTCGCGTGTCCTCGCGGAGCAGGATCTTGACTGGCTCCACCTCTTGCTTGCAGATTGGCAGGTCCTGGCCGATTTGGCTGCTGCCGACCTTGTGCTGTGGCTTCCCACCGATGACGGGCGTTTCATTGCTGTTGCGCACTGCAGGCCATCGACCGCTACGACGGTGCACCTCGATGACATTATCGGCCTGTATCTACCGGCCGCGCGCGAAGCAAACCTGCGCCAGGCAATGGAGACCAACTCGATTGTGGAGCCGTCAGGGACGCGCTGGGCCGGCACCTACTCCATGACGGAGGTGTGCGTCCCGATCAGTCACGGAGGCTCAGTCATTGCGGTCGTGACGTGCGAATCGAACCTGGCCTCACCGCGCCCGACCGTCGGGATGGGTGCCTGGACGCAGAATGCCTCGCGAATCCTGCTGGAGATGTGCGCGCGTGGTGAGTATCCCTACACGTCTACACCAACAGTTCTTGCGCACGGCGTGCCACGCGTTATGGATGGCGTGATTCTCATTGATGGTGACGGCACGGTTCAGGAGCTGACTCCTAATGCGAGCTCATGCCTGAGGCGCCTGGGGATTCGACACTCGGTCATTGGGCGCGTGCTGGCCGAAGACATCACAGACGTCATATCCAATGACGCGCTTGTTGAGGAAACGCTGGCTGTCGTTGTGATGGGGCGGGCAGCGTGGCGCGTGGAGATCTCGGCGCACGCCTCGACAGTCAATATGCGCGCATTGCCTCTGACCAATGGGCGTCATCGTCTGGGGGCGGTCATCTTGACACGCGACGTGTCTGAGATGCGTCGGCGTGAAGAAGAGCTGATGACGAAAGATGCCACGATTCGGGAGATTCACCACCGCGTCAAGAACAATCTGCAAACCGTGTCGGCCCTGCTGCGACTGCAGGCCCGCCGCTCTGATTCGCAGGAAGTCAAGGATGCCCTCAAGGAGGCCGAACGCCGAGTGCAGTCCATCGCCACAGTTCACCAGGCGTTGTCGCACACGGTCGATGAGGAAGTTGATTTTGACGAGGTCGCCCGCTCCGTGTTGCGCCTGTCTGGCGCGGTTGCCTCAACGGACCATTCTGTTGAGGTTATTACGACGGGTAAATTTGGCGTGATCAGCGCGGATCAGGCTCAAGCCCTGGCCACAGTGCTCAACGAGCTTGTTGCCAATTCTGTCGAGCATGGTCTGGCAGGGCGAGACGGCGTGATACGCATCGATGCGCAGCGCGACCACGACAACGACAAACGTATGACGGTTCGCGTGATTGATAACGGCGTAGGATTTGAGCCAGGTACTCCACTCAGCGGCTTGGGCACGCAGATTGTGCGGCAAATGGTTCGAGGGGAACTGGGAGGCACGATCGAGTGGGAACCGGGAGAAGAATCGGGCACAGTTGTCACGCTGCGTCTACGCGTGGAGTGATGCAGAGGTGTGCTCGGTGGAATGCGCGCTGTGAGGGCAGTGTTCGTGCACTGAATAAACGCGTAGCCGAGTTCGTGGTGAACCCGGCTACGCGTTGAAGTCAGTGAGGAGTTTCAGGAAGCGCGGCGTGCACGTGCGGCGCGGCGTTTCATTGAGCGGCGCTCTTCTTCGCTCAGACCGCCCCACACTCCGGAATCCTGGTTGTTGTCCATTGCCCACTGCAGACACACGGTCTCAACGGGGCAGTTATGGCATACAGCTTTGGCTTCCGCAGCTTGTGTCAGGGCTGGACCAGTATTGCCGATTGGGAAAAACAGCTCCGGGTCAACACTTAAGCAGGCTGCTTTACTCCGCCAGTCCATCTTCCCTCAAACTCCATTTCCGTTAACGTTTTGTTAAACAACTCGACGCTTAACGTATAACTTGTCGATAACTTGATCAATTGTCGACGAATCATCACCGAAGGGCAAGGGGAAAAAGGGCCCAACTCCCGTTTCACGCATGTGTCAATAGTCACGAGGATTTACGCGCGGCGGTGTGAGGGGACGAAAATGTGGAGAAGACCAGTGTGACGCGCGTGTCTCGAACGCCTGCGGATGACCGAAGCCGGTGTGCCTTAGGAATCGAAAGGTCTGGATCTTTCCTGAAGAAGGGCTGTGTTGAGACGGAAGCGCTCAACTCGTCCTGCATGCATAATGATCCCATTGTGAGCTCCCCACCGCTCCGCACGAACAGCGACAGGAACGCTGCGCGCGACCTGTGCCAATGCTCGAATCAAATCAGGTGACGGATCCAGCGCGATCACTGTGTCATGCGCGTGTGAGCGTAGTTGTGTCCACTGATGAGATCCAAGCAGCGTGATCTGGGCTGGATCAAAGCCTGGCCGACAATCGCGTGGGCCTGACACCATATGCCAGTGCGTCTCGAGAATGCGGCGCGCATCCTCCAGATCATCACCGATCAGCACGCACGACCCGTGCGGATAAGAGAGTGACTCAAGTGAGGCTCCTACCCAGCCCAGACATGGCGCAGCGGGCTCCCCGTTCCCTGCTGGAGCTGTCCTATCTGCTCGCCGCGCCTTGCCCTCCGCCTTATCTCCTTCTGTCAGCTCGGCCCCTTCTGTCGACAATGCTGTGTCAGGGCGAGTCCGCAGCATTGAAAGAGGGGCATTCAAAGACAGCACCGTCCACGGCTCCGCACTCTCAGTGACAGAGGCTGCATGTGTGTCGCGCTCGGCATTGGTGGGGATCGCGTGGGGGAGTGCACATAACACCCCTGTCAGGTCAACAGGTTCACCGATTCCTCCGTCGCATGAGGAGCGGATACGTGACGGAAGAGAGGCAAGAATGAAATGGCCATCGTGGCGAGTGAGCGGTGTGCGCACACCAAGTCCTGCGCGCAGCGCTTCATCTGACGAATGGGCTGCGACAAAACGGGTAGAAAAAGCTGAACTGCAGCTTCCCCCGGTGCCAAACTCACCCGGAGTTGCGGCAACGATGGTGATACCGCTGGCACGAGCCTGCGACAAGCACTCACTCCACACAGTGTGTGCCGTGCCCGCTGACAGCACGCGGTCCAACGATCGCATCATGTCGGGAACATCGGTGACGATCAGGACGGATGGGCCGTGTGCCGCAATGCCGGTGAGCAGGTGCGTAACGGCGCCTGCATCATCGAGTGAGAGACGGGAAGCAAACAGCTGCGTGCTCATCGCGTGGCCGGCCAGCGATGTGCTGTCACACAGGTGGATTGGTATCCCGCGAGCTTGCCCGATCCTCACGCCCAGCGCCTGTGCACACTGCGCCAGATCAGCGCTGCGATAGTGAGGCCCTTCCAAGCGGATATGCCCATCCTCAAAGAGCACGCTGTAATGGCGTCCGATATCGATCCCATCAGCCACCCCAATCGCAATGCGCCGATCAGCCTCCCCGCTGCATCCACGTACTGCCACCTGGCGAAGGTAGGTGGCGTCAACCTCGTGCCATGAAAGGGGCGAGGGAAGCTCGGGCGCCCATAGCGGCGGGCAGTCATTTTCACGCCCCCACCTGTCGCGCACGCGCCGAACCACCCGCTCTATGTCACCACAGTACGCAAACTGTATGTGCGTCCCACCATTGATAAGCGCACGACCAGGGTGACGAGGAAGTGAAGCAGCTGCCGGGGTGCCGATCGCATCGAGCGAATCTGCCTCGGTGGCACAGCGCAATGCGATGCGAATGTCAATGTTGGAGCGCATGGCCGGTGTGATCGCCCCTGACGGGCGCTGGGTCGCAGCAATGAGATGCAATCCCAGGGAGCGTCCCTGGGCAGCCAGCCTGACCAGCGCATCCAAAGTGTCGGGATGCGAATCAGCGAGGACCCGGAACTCATCGATCGCGATAATGATGCGCGCGGGAGGTTCGGGCGCCGCACCTCGGCAATGAGCCTCATGCCAGCGGCGAATGTCGGGAAAGCCGAGGCGCGCAAGGTCGCGTTCGCGTTCTCGCAGGAGCGATGACAGTCCTCGAATCGCCCGACTCGTGGCATCAGGCTCTAGGTCTGTCAGGACCTGGCGGGTGTGGGGCAATCGCGTCAATGGCGTGAATGTGGCTCCTCCTTTGTAGTCAATGAGGACGAGTTGCACCTGGCGCGGGCTGAAGCGTTCACACATCTGCGCCAGCCACGTCGTCAGCGCTTCCGATTTTCCAGATCCCGTTGTGCCGGCAAGCAACGCGTGAGGACCGTCTGAGACAAGGTCAATGCTGACGAGTCGGTGTCCGTCGTGTCCGATGGGTACGCGCAGGCACTGAGAGTGCGATTCGTCCGGCTCCCACTGAGCAAGGTCCTCCCATGTTACCGAGTCCGGAACACTGTTGTGGGTGCCTTCATCAGCAGACTCGGTGCACGTATCCCACCATCGGTCAGTTACGAGGACGTGGTTCGGGCGAATGATGTGGTCACACCATTCGGGTAAATCTGCATATCCTGCTCCGACACCAATATGTACCACGTGCCGACCATCTCCAGCACGTCTCAGTTCGGATCCGCCTCTATCTGCACATGCCACGCAGGCGGACCCGCTGACAATGTGAATGTCGATTGCGGGCGAACCGATGCGGCGCGCGTGACTATCTGGATTGATGATGCGGGCGCCGCCCAGTCGGGCAGCGATTTGAGCTGCCCACCAGTAGGCACCCGACACAGCGTGCTCCCCGATAAAACCGACGACACGCACCTGCGCTCGCTCTCCAGTTCGGCGCGAATGGCCCCGACGCATCGGCGCGCGTCGGGGCCCTGAAACGAGGGAAACAGGTGCAGGTGACGAGCCGTATATCTCGCTCAGATTCAGCTCCAGTGCAGGAGATTTTCCAGGCATGCCGGGCCACACAGGAAGTGCATCTGGCAACGTACGATCCCCGCTGCCGCTGTGTTTGTCTGGAGACGACAACGGCGCTGAAGATGAGTGCGAATCGCCGCGAGGCAGTGCGCTGAGCGCGACGGCGAGGGAGGCTGCGTCGTAGTGCCTCCAGAATCTCCGACGCCTGAGAAAGCGAAGCGCGAATATTCCTGCCGCCATCGCCACACCCAATGCGCCGACCAGCCACCCACGCGCAGCACCTCCCCACATGGACAGGCGCCACACCATCATGGGGATGATCAGCATCATGGGGATGATGCCCCATCGCACGAACCGATTGCGAACGGGGTCAGGCTGTGGCCAGGAGGAGTTGAGAGGCCTGGCACGCACCTCGAATACGTTTCCACCAGCGAAAATACGATGCCCCACTGATAGGGGCAGCGCACGTGCGCCGACTTGTCGAGAAAAGCGCCGCGGAAGCATGCCGACGAGGGGGAGGCGCCGCGCCACACGTGTTCCGTTGGTGGAGTCGCAATCGGTGATGGACAGTTGTGCGCGCTCGCGGCGCAGCCAGGGCCATCGGGGTACGTGATCTGATCGCACTCGTCGTGTAAGTGAGCGGGCCACGGCACCGTGTTCCTCAAGAAAAGCGTGCGTGCGGGACAAATGTTGCGAGGTCAGACCGTGCCCATCTGCTCTGCCAATCAGCGTACAGGCTTCGATCGGCACCACCAGTCCCACATCCGGACCACTCACGCACGCCAGATGAAAAGCTGTCTTTAACGGGTGAGCGGCAGCCGCAGTGTCGTCCTCTCCGGCCGGCGCTATTTCAGCGCGGGTGAATTTCGCCGCGCGTGCGGGTGCGTCCTCTCGTTCGCGAAGCATAGGAAGTGTCAACGTCGTCATGTCAACATGGTGATGTCCTCACCGCTGCGCCTCCACTCAGATGACCTGGAATGTGGACAGGCAGTAACACGCGTACGCCCTGTGGATAACAGTCGCCCTCCACAGCACCTACGTCGATTCGCGCAATTCGCGCCCAGACATCCACAGGTCGCCCTCGTCGACCAGCCGGAACGCGAACAGTGGAACAATAGTCGTATGGAAGATCAGCATGCCGCCACCGCGGGCACCCCCGCAGCTCAGCCGCCCAGCATCTCGCAGAGCTCCCAGTCCGATCAGAGCGTCCCACCGTCGGCACGCGAGCAGTGGGTCGACCTGGTTGAACGGATCGAGCAGGCACGCCACGACTACTACGACAAGGATGCGCCTCAACTGAGCGACGCGGACTACGACACCCTCTTCCGCCAGCTGGAGGACATAGAGCGCACCTACCCGCAGCTATCAGGACCTGACTCGCCTACGGCCACGGTCGGTGGCACACGCAGCGAAGCATTCGCGCCGGTCGAGCATGCAGAACCCATGATGTCGCTCGAGGACGTCTTCTCCCTGGACGAACTGCGCTCGTGGTGGCAGCGCACGATTGACGAGGTTGGCTCTGCGAGTACCGCGATGACGACGGAAGTTAAAATCGACGGCCTGGCAGTGTCGCTGCTGTATCGAAACGGGTTCCTCATCCAGGCGGCAACCAGGGGTGATGGGCGCGTGGGTGAAGATGTGACCGCGAATGTGCGCACTATTTCATCCATTCCGCATGTCCTGTCCGGCGGTCCGCACCCTGAAATGGTGGAAATTCGCGGCGAGATCTACATGCCGTTGGAAGACTTTGCGCAGATTAACGAGCAGCGCGCTCGCGCGCACAACGAGTACGCGGAAAAACTTGAGCAGTACCGTGCTGGAGAACTGAATCGTCAGCCCCACAAGCCTCCGGCACCTTTTGCCAACCCACGCAACGCTGCAGCCGGATCACTTCGGCAAAAAGATCCGGCGATCACTGCGCAGCGCTCGCTCGCTCTGTTGGCGCACGGCATTGGCGCTATCGAGGCTGGTGAGTCTTTCACCGCCCCTACACACCTGTTCGGCTGGTACGAGCTGTTCCAACAGTGGGGAATCCCGGTGTCACCTCACACGCGGCTGGTGCATTCCTATGACGAGATTGCTCAACGCATTGACGAGCTGGGTGATCAGCGTGCCGGACTGGATCATGAGATCGACGGCGTCGTGATCAAAGTTGACGATCAGGGGCTTCAGCGCCAGATGGGGGCCACCTCGCGCGTGCCGCGATGGGCGATTGCCTACAAGTTCCCACCTCAGGAAGTCACGACGCGCCTGCTCGACATCCACGTCCAGGTTGGACGCACGGGTCGCGTCACGCCCTACGCGGTGATGGATAAGGTGTTCGTGTCCGGCTCGCATGTGCAGAGAGCGACACTGCACAACGCGGGCGAGGTGGCGCGCAAGGGAGTGTTGATCGGTGACCTGGTGATTGTGCGCAAAGCGGGAGATGTCATCCCTGAAATTGTTGGACCGGTGGTGGACGAACGGGATGGAACTGAGCGGGAATTCGTCATGCCGACCGAGTGCCCGTCGTGCGGCAGTACGCTCAGGGCCGAGTCTGAAGGCGATGCGGATCTGCGCTGTCTGAATCGCGCGCTGTGCCCGGCGCAGCTGACTGAACGCATTGAACATATTGCGTCACGGTCCGCATTGGACATCGAGCATCTGGGAGCTGAGGCCGCCCTCGCGCTGACGCAGCCTGAGAACTATCGTGACGAGGTCGCGGCGGCGCTGATTGCGGGGCATCGAGTCGTGCTCGAAGACGGCACGCACATTGTGCTCACCGACGTTGACCACTTAAGTCACGGTGAGCAGATGGAAGCGGCAAATGCGATGCTGCCATCCGCTCAGGACCCGGTTGTCACCTCTGAAAGCGAAATCTTTACGCTCACCGCCGATGATGTGAAAGATGTGATGATCTGGCGCCAGGTACCTTCCAGCGAGGACTGGGCGTACGTCCACTTCTTCTGGACACAGCCGTGGGTCACCAGGACGCGGTCAGAAAACAAGGTGAAGATCAAGTTCCGCGAACCGGCGGAGTCTCGCCCTCGTGACACGCTGACGCAGATGCTCGAACTCATGGACAGGCAGGCACGCACTCAGCCACTATGGCGCGTGCTGGTTGCACTGTCGATTCGCCACGTCGGCCCCACGGTCGCCAGGAAACTGACAGCGGCAATGCCCTCGATGGAGGCGATTTCCTCGGCCAGTGAAGAACAACTCAGCGCAATCGACGGGGTAGGCCCGATCATTGCGCGCGCGATTGGTGACTGGTTCGCACAGCCTGACAATCAGGAGATTGTGCGCCGGTGGGCAGCCTCAGGGGTGCGCATGCACGACAGTGACGAGGGTGGATCCGCATCCACTCACGCAGCCACGCTGGAAGGACTGACGATCGTCGTCTCCGGATCGGTGGAAGGGTACACGCGTGACAGCGCGAAGGAAGCCATCACGGATCGGGGCGGGCAGGCAACCAGCTCGGTCAGCAAGAAAACGTCACTGGTTGTGGCAGGCCCTGGGGCCGGGTCAAAAGTGGCGAAAGCCGAAGAACTCGGCGTCCCGATTCTTGACCAGTCCCGCTTCGACGAACTGCTGGCACGCGGTATGAGTGTCCTCGAAGAAACTGACGCGCAGGCTGACGAGGCACACGCTGCTTCAGTCGACTCAGACGACCCACTCGAAGGGGTGGAGGAGCCGCTCAATGATGCGGGTGGGCAGGCCTCGTCTCTCCCACTCTTCTAGCGTCAGCTGCCTGGACGTCGTGAGGTCTTTGGCGAAGATCTCTTCCATGCGCTCTGCCAAAGCGGTGGAACGGAACTGCAGATTGACTTCAAAATTGCCCTGCATCGACAGGCGATCGATGTTGGCAGTACCAATCGTTGACCAGTGCGAATCAATCGTCATGGTCTTGGAGTGGATCATGGCGTGCTGATACAGCCAGATTTCAATACCGTTGCGCAGCAGCTCTCCGTAGTAGGGGCGCGCAACCCAGTCCGCCATGATGTGGTTGGAATATTCAGGGATCAGCACCTTCACGCGCACGCCTCGCTGCGCAGCCGCAACCAGGTTGTGCAAAATTTCCTTATCGGGAATGAAGTAAGCAGTGGTGATCAGGATCTGGTCACGCGCGCGGTCAATGGCATCCAGGTACAGGCCCCGCACGGGGAACAGTAATCGTGAGGGCAGATTGAATTCGGCACTGATGGGTGGGAACCAGTCCTTAACCCCGCCGTCAGGTAGAGCCGGCTGCCACGGCCGCTTGAAATGATTCCAGAATTCAGCGAACCCGTCCGCCAACTCCATCACCGCCGGACCGGTGATACGGACGTGAGTATCTCGCCATTCGATGCCGAAACGCTCACCAATGTTGTAACCACCAACGAAGCCGTACTTCCCGTCGGTGACGAGAATCTTGCGGTGATCACGCCCTGTCTTGCGCAAATTAAGCGTGAACAGGCCCGAACGAATCTCAGGGATACGCCGGTGGAACAGGTTCGGGTGCCTGGGGAAAATCTTGAACAGTGGATTCTGATTCAGCACTCCGAAACCGTCGTAAACGATGTAGACCTGAACGCCTCGATCAGCAGCGGCATAGAGTGCATCCTTGAAGGCGCGTCCAATCTCGTCGGCCGCCCAGATGTAGGTCTCAAAGCAAATCGACTCACGAGCCTCGTTGATCGCGTCCAGCATGTCGGTATAAAGCGACTCGCCCTCGGTGTAGGTTCGCACAACGTTCGAATCGATTTGGACATCGCTGGGGGGCAAAGTGGGGAAGCCGTGACGGCCACCGGGAATACGTGCGATTCGGACTCGGTCAACGGCATGAACCGTGACGACGGCAGCAGCTTGCGCAACGAGCAGCCCGATACCGACACCTTTGAGAATCTTCCACCCCGTCTGGTGGTTTAAACGCCACTTCCGTGCAACTGCCATGCCGTTAGCCTAATTCCTTCCCGACAATTTGAGAACTTATACATGTCAGACACGTGCCTTCGGGCCCGCTGGGTCGAATATCTGCTTCGTGCCACATAGAATTGGCACCATGTCACGCATCAGTACTGAAGAAGTCGCCCGCGTCGCCGGGCTGGCCAGGATTGCGCTGACGCAAGAAGAAATCGAGCGCTTCGCCGGTGAACTTGACGTCATCGCTACATCCGTTGCACAAGTGTCCGAAGTTGCCACCCCTGACGTTCCCGCAACGTCGCACCCCATTCCGTTGGCGAATGTGTGGCGCGAAGACGAAGTCGGCCCCACCCTCGACCGTGATGAGGTTCTGGCGCAGGCACCGGCTCAGGACCGCGGAATGTTCCTCGTCCCGCAGATTCTCGAGGAGGACTGATGAACGACCTGCTCAAGAAATCCGCACTCGAACTCGCCGACATGCTCGAGGCAGGTCAGATCACATCCGTTGAACTGACGACAGCATGCCTGGACCGGATCGACGCTCTGAATGAACACGTCAACGCCTTCCTGCATATTGACCGCGAGGGTGCCCTCGAAACAGCTCGTCGCGTTGACGAGCGCCGCGCAGCGGGGGAGAAGCTCCATCGCCTTGCAGGCGTCCCCATCGCAGTGAAAGACAACATGGTCGTACGTGGCATGCCCACCACCTGTGCCTCCAGGATCCTCGAGGGATGGCTGCCACCGTACGACGCAACTGTCGTCGAAAAGATTCACGAGGCCGGCCTGCCGATCGTCGGCAAGACCAACATGGACGAATTTGCCATGGGATCCTCAACTGAGCACTCCGCATATGGCGCAACAGGAAACCCGTGGGATCTTGGCCGTATCCCCGGCGGATCCGGCGGCGGGTCAGCTGCCGCTGTCTCAGCGTTCATGGTGCCGCTCGCCCTCGGCTCCGATACTGGCGGGTCGATCCGTCAGCCAGGTGCAGTGACGGGAACTGTGGGGGCAAAGCCCACCTACGGTGCGGTTTCACGTTACGGTCTGGTTGCGATGGCCTCGTCGCTCGATCAGATCGGGCCTGTCACCCGCACAGTTGCGGACGCTGCCGCCTTGCAGGAACTCATCGGTGGTCACGACCCACACGATTCCACATCCTTGACTGACCCGGTGCCGCCCCTTGCTGACAGTGTGCGCGCCGTGGCAGACCGTGGCAGCATTGCCGGACTGAAGATCGGCGTCGTGACGGAACTGTCCGGCGAGGGGTATGAACCCGCGGTGCTCGACGCGTTCAACGCCAGTGTGGAGGCCCTCAAGAACGCAGGCGCTGAAGTCATCGAAGTGTCCTGCCCGAGCTTTGCATACGCGCTCGCGGCCTACTACCTGATCATGCCGGCCGAGGCATCCTCGAACCTGGCACGTTTTGACGGCATGCGCTACGGCATCCGTGTTGAACCCGCCGAAGGTAATGTCACAGCCGAACGCGTCATGGCTGCTACCCGCGAGGCTGGTTTCGGTGATGAGGTCAAACGCCGCATCATTCTGGGCACTCACGTCCTGTCGGCCGGTTACTACGACGCGTATTATGGATCCGCGCAGAAAGTCCGCACCCTCGTGCAGCGCGATTTTGCGCGCGTCTTCGAACAGGTCGACGTCCTCGTCTCGCCGACCGCGCCGACCGTCGCCTTCGAGATGGGTGGAAAGATCAACGACCCGATGGCGATGTACCTCAACGACATTGCCACCATTCCGGCCAACCTTGCAGGCGTCCCCGCAATGACGATTCCGAATGCCGTGACCGAACAGAATCTGCCCGTCGGATTCCAGGTGATTGCACCGGCACGTCATGATCAGAAGATGTACGAGGTGGCAGCGCTTGTTGAACTGCTCAGCGATGATGTTGCGGGCAGATGCCCGGCTGCCGACTGGAAGGTGAGCGAATGATGGAAGACCTCATGGATTATGAAGACGCGGTCAAACAGTTCGACCCTGTTCTCGGTATCGAGGTTCACGTCGAGCTGGGCACGAAGACCAAGATGTTTGACGCTGCGCCCAACGCGTTTGGTGGCGACCCGAACACCTTTGTTACGCCAGTGTCCCTCGGATTGCCAGGTTCCTTGCCGGTCGTCAACCACAAGGCTGTTGAATACGCCATCAAGATTGGCCTGGCACTGAACTGTGAAATCGCGGAGTACTGCCGTTTTGCCCGAAAGAACTACTTCTACCCGGATCTGACGAAGGCATTCCAGACTTCGCAGTACGATGAGCCGATCGCGCACGACGGTTATGTCGACGTCGAACTCGAAGACGGCGAAATGTTCCGCGTCACCATCGAACGTGCTCACATGGAAGAAGACGCTGGCAAGAACACCCACGTCGGCGGCGCGGACGGCCGTATCCACGGTGCCGACCACTCGCTGGTGGACTACAACCGCGCCGGCGTGCCCCTGGTTGAGATCGTCACGCGTCCAATCGAAGGCGCCGGCGAACGCGCTCCGGAGGTTGCCGCAGCATACGTGCGCTCACTGCGTGACATTTTCCGCACGCTGGAAGTCTCGGAAGCTCGAATGGAACGCGGAAACGTGCGCGCCGACATTAACGTGTCGCTGCGTCCCAGCCCCGATGCGCCGCTCGGCACGCGCTCAGAGACGAAGAACGTGAACTCTTTCCGCGGTATCGAGCGCGCTGTCCGATTCGAAATTCAGCGCCACGCTGCGATCCTGTCGGCGGGAGGCACAGTCATCCAGGAAACGCGCCACTTCCACGAGGAGGACGGGTCGACCTCGTCAGGCCGCGAGAAGTCTGATGCGGAAGACTACCGCTACTTCCCTGAACCAGACCTGGTTCCGCTTGCTCCGTCGCGCGAATGGGTCGAGCAGTTGCGCGCCGAGCTGCCTGAATTGCCGGTAGCGAAGCGTCGGCGCCTGCGCACCGAGTGGTCTTATTCGGATAAGGAAATGCGCGACGTCGTCAATGCCGGAGCGCTTGAGCTGATCGAAAGCACTGTTGAGGCCGGTGCCTCACCTGCCGCTGCACGCAAGTGGTGGATGGGTGAGCTGGCACGCACGGCGAAGCAAAATGAGGTTGCGTTGGAGGATCTGACGGTCGCACCCGAGCAGATTGCGCAGCTTCAGAAGCTCGTTGACGATGGACGCCTGACCGATAAGCTTGCCCGCCAGGTCCTCGAAGGTGTCCTGGCCGGCGAGGGCGATCCCGAGCAGGTCGTGCAGGCGCGTGGCCTTGAGGTGGTCAGTGACGAGGGCGCACTGACGTCTGCCGTTCAGGAAGCACTTGACGCCAATCCCGACGTCGTTGAGAAGATCAAGGGTGGCAAAGTGAAGGCCGCTGGCGCCCTGGTCGGAGCAGTGATGAAGGCGACTCGAGGCCAGGCCGACGCTGCGCGCGTGCGTGAACTCATCATGGAAATGGTGGGTGTCGAGGAGTAAAACCCGACCGATTTCAGCCCCTGGAGTGGGAATGTGAGGTGGCGGCGGAGCTGGCAGGCTCTGCCGCCACCTTCTTGCGTTAGCGGCTACTGTAATGAAGGGAAGAGACGCGGTGGTCTCTGCTGACATTCCACCATATGTGCGCGGCGACAATATTTGGATTTAAAAGTTAAACACAAATGCGTAAATTGACTTCATGAAGTGAAACTGGCGTGTATTGTGGTGGTGCCTGAGGGCATTGCAGCTCGCGGCATCACAGTCCATCAGTTCACTGGAGAACGAATGATCGATGAAGCACAAGACACGCTCCTGGAGATGAAGCACATCACCAAGGCGTTCCCCGGAGTCATCGCACTCGACGATGTCAATCTAAGAGTGCGTCGCGGCGAGATTCACGCAATTTGCGGGGAAAACGGCGCAGGTAAATCCACATTGATGAAAGTTCTGTCCGGTGTGCATCCCCACGGCACCTACGACGGCCAGGTTGTATACAACGGTGAGGAAATGAGGTTCGCGACAATTCGCGACTCTGAAAGAACCGGAATCGTCATCATTCACCAGGAACTTGCTCTCATCCCGACATTGTCGATAGCGGAGAACATGTTCCTGGGAAATGAGGTTCGCAGCAGTTTCGGAATTGACTGGCACCAGACACGACTGCGGGCAGCCCGATACCTGGCGGAGGTTGGACTGGACGAGTCGCCGGATGAGCTGATTTCGAACATCGGGGTCGGCAAGCAGCAGCTCGTTGAAATCGCGAAAGCTCTTGCCAAGGACGTCCGACTGCTGATTCTGGATGAGCCGACCTCTGCGCTGAATGAGGAAGAATCAGCACATCTACTGGAGCTCATGCGCAAGCAGCGCGGTCGTGGAATCACCATGATCATGATCTCGCATAAGCTCGACGAAATCGCCCAAATCGCTGATTCAGTCACGGTCATTCGTGATGGGAAAACCGTGGGATACATCGATGCACAGAATTCACCGATCGACGAGGATCACATCATTCGTCTCATGGTTGGGCGTCCGCTTGACCGCCGCTTCCCCGAACGTGAATCGCACCCCGGTGACATTCGATTTGAAGTGGATGACTGGTGGGTTCGCCACCCTGTCGCCGCAGATCGATGGGTATGCAAGGGATCGAGTTTCTATGTCAGGGCAGGGGAAGTGGTCGGCTTTGCGGGCCTGATGGGTGCCGGGAGGACTGAGCTGGCGCGCTCCATTTTCGGCCGATCTTACGGAGTGTGGGAATCGGGCAGTATGAAGATCGACCACCAGCCAGTTAAGGCTGATACCGTACCTCGCGCCATCGAAGCGGGACTGGCTTACTTGCCTGAAGACCGCAAGACCCTCGGATTGAACCTGCTGGACGTTATATACGAGTCCGTTATCTCGGCACGCCCGGAAAAAATCACCCATAACGGGATCATGAATATTGACGAAGGGGTCATGGCAGCCGAGCAATATCGTAAAGAATTGCAAATCAAGACCCCATCTGTCATGACAGGGGTCGGCACGCTGTCCGGCGGGAACCAGCAAAAAGTGGTTTTAGCGAAGTGGATGTTCACTGACGCCGACGTCATGATCCTCGACGAGCCAACCCGTGGGATTGATGTGGGCGCCAAGTATGAGATTTACACCTTCATTCAGCAACTCGCCGCTGCAGGAAAAGCTGTGATCGTCATCTCTTCTGAATTGCCCGAACTTTTGGGAATCACCGACCGAATCTACACGATTTTCGAAGGTCAGATCACCGGCGAGATGCCGTCGGATCAGGCAGACCAGGAAACACTCATGCACCTCATGACCTCATCAACAACACCCCAGTCCGCGTAGCAGGAGAAAAGGACACACTATGAAAAAGAATTTTCGCGCTCTTTTCGGGGGCGATTTTCGACAATTTGCGATGATCGCAGCGCTACTGGTGATCGTCGTGTTTTTCCAGGTCTTTACGGGCGGCAAAGTCCTGCAATCACAGAACCTCATGAACCTGATCATGGGCAACGCATACGTGCTGATCCTGGCGATGGGGATGGTACTGGTCATCATTGCCGGGCATATTGATTTGTCGGTGGGATCGGTAGCAGCCTTCGTTGGCATCATCGTTGCCAAATTGACGACTGAATCCGGGTTGCCGCCTGTTGTCGGCTTGCTGGTAGGACTGGGCGTTGGCATCCTCGTGGGATGCTGGCAGGGTTTCTGGGTAGCCCAATGGGGAATCCCGGCGTTCATCACAACCCTGGCGGGCATGATGCTGTTCAGAGGCGCCAACCAGTTCATTGGGAAATCCATGACAGTACCTGTCCCTGAGCTTTTCCAGACCCTTGGCGCGGGCTATATGCCCGATATTGCTCCAGATGTCTTAGCCTTTAACTTGCCGACGATGGTCCTTGCTGTTCTGATCGTCGCCGCGCTGGCATGGGGCGAATTTAACCGTCGGCGCAAGAGCCTCCGGGCCCAGTCAGATGTGCCGCCACTGTGGGTACCGATTGTGCGTCTTGTCGTCGTAGGCGGTGCCATCCTGGGCGTGATGTGGCTCTTCGCTACAGGCAGGCCAGGCACGTCGTTCCCGATACCAGGACTCATCGTGGTTGTCCTTGTCATCATTTTCCACTTTATTTCGACACGCACAATCATCGGACGGTCCGTCTATGCGATTGGTGGCAACCGTGCTGCAGCAGCTTTGACAGGCATCCGCGTCAAACGCACGAATTTCGCTGTCATGTGTACCTCCTCCGTTCTAGCCGCTATCGCAGCGATGGTGTTTATCGGCCGATCCACCTCATCGGGGCCTCAGGACGGAAATATGTGGGAGCTCGATGCGATCGCAGCCTGCTTCATCGGCGGCGCATCCGTGTGGGGCGGAATTGGAACTATCGGTGGAACGATGGTAGGCGCTCTGGTAATGGCATTTCTGAACAACGGTCTTCAGCTGCTGGGCGTGGGCTCTGACTGGACACAGATCATTAAGGGACTCGTTCTGCTCCTGGCCGTCGCAGTTGACGTCTACTCCAAGCGTCAGGGCAAGCGCTCGCTGATCGGTACGTTCCAAAACGCGATACGAAACAGGCGAGCCATCGAATCGGCGGAGAATTCTCCTGGCAGCAGCCCGGCAAAATTAACTGCCGGCTCGCCAACCATTGACGAAGCGGACGAGTCAGCCCTCATGCAAATCAGTAACGACGCTGGAAAAACATCGGTCGATCCTGTCACGAAAGGAGAATCGCCTACGGGCAGTTCACCTGCCTGATCCATGAAACCAAACAGATGCTTGTCGGCAAACTCACGCGGTTGGAGTGGATCAAACGTTCCGAGCGCGCGTGGATTCTCACAGACGAGCATTCACTGACAGACTCACTTATCGAAAGAAGGAAGACATGAAACCTCTCAAGAAAATTGCGACGGTCTGCGCAGTTTCCACCCTCGCCTTTGCTATGAGTGCGTGCGGTGGACGAGGCGGGGGCACCTCGGATCAATCCGGTGTTGCTGCGGACTCAGGTGCGTCAGGAGAATCGGCGGGAAGCGCCGGTGGGGATATTTCGTTGGGCATCGCTATGCCGCAAAAGACGTCCCAAAACTGGGTTGAAGCCGAGCAAATGTTTAAAGATGACTGTGCCGAAGCAGGCATCACGTGTACCTTGCAATTCGCAAATGGCGGTGTCGCCGAACAACAGAACCAGATTGCCGCAATGATTGAGAACGGCGTTGATGTTCTGTTGATTGGCGCTATCGACGGGTCCCAACTGGGCACACAGCTTCAACAGGCGAAGTCGGCGGGCATCCCCGTCATCGCCTACGACCGACTCTTGACGAATACCACGGACGAGGACTACTACATCGCCTACGACAACTACGGTGTTGGTAAGCTGCAGGGCCAGGCACTGCTGGAAGGACTTGAGGCGAAGGGTACGCCCACGCCCTGGGATATTGAACTATTTGGCGGCTCGCCCGACGATTCGAATTCCTTGAAATTCTTCAACGGTGCGATGGAAGTGCTTCAGCCCAAGATCGATGACGGTACCCTGGTTGTGAAATCTGGCCAAAACGATTTCACCAAGGTCGCAACTCAGGGGTGGAAGCCCAATAACGCGCAGGATCGCATGTCTTCGTTGCTGACGTCCACCTATCAGGGGGATGAAGTTCCCGACGGTGTACTCTCGCCCAACGACACACTGGCGCGCGCAATCATCACCGCCGTTGAGCAGGCTGGAAAACCTGTTCCAGTAGTGACGGGTCAGGACTCTGAAGACGAATCTGTAGGCTGGGTTGTCCAGGGCAAGCAATATTCCACGATCTTCAAGGACACTCGTCTCCTGGTCAAGGGCGCCATTCAGCTGGCTATGGAGGCAGCACAGGGAAATGCTGACCCAACCGTTGACGGCGCGACTGTGGACAAAGAACAGTATGAATCCATGGAAGGTCATGCTGTCACGTCCTTCCTGCTGACTCCGCAGATTGTTACTCAGGACAATGCGGAGGAGATCTACAAGGACGACGCCCACCGCATGGAGCTCGTCAACGCAGCCAAGTAGACGTTCTGTCATCGACGAGGGCGGCCTGTGGGTCGCCCTCGTCCCTTATCTGGGGGACTGAACACGTGTTGCTCCGGTCATGGCAGCAATGATGTCTTCGTAGGAGGTGGAGCGGGCGTTGAACGAGCCGTTGTTGCGCCCGTGACGGAGGACTTCGACGCGATCAGCTGTTGCACGCACGTCCGTGAGATTATGCGAAATGAAAATGACGCCCAACCCGAGATCCCTCAGATGCTCAATGTAAGTCAGTACCTCAGCCGTTTGAGTCACAGAAAGTGAAGCGGTTGGCTCATCAAGGATGACTATTTTCGGGTGTGCGACCAGTGTGCGCGCGATCGCCACACACTGACGCTGTCCTGCTGACAATTGATAGAGCGGCGTATGGACATCGGGGATTCTCGAATTCAACGATTCCAGATACTCGCGGGCTAATGCGTCCATCGCGTCGTCGTCTAGTAAGTGCGAGGTGCGCATTTCGTTTCCGAGAAAAATATTGGCCGTCACATCGAGGTTGTCGCACAGTGCCAGTTCCTGGAACACTGTGGCGATGCCGAGCTGGTGAGCATGCGACGTTGACGAAATCGTGACAGGTTCGCCGTCGATCACGATGCGTCCACGTGAGGGAGGATAAACTCCGGCAATCATCCGTGCCAACGTTGATTTGCCTGCCGCATTATCGCCAACGAGCGCCACGACCTCATGTCGGTGAACTGTCATGGAGACGTCGACGAGCGCTTCGACGCCTCCGAAGAAGCGGCTGACGTTGCTGATTTCCAGAAGCGGAGCGGATGTTCTCATGACATCTCCTCGTGGCTGGAGCGATGGCCGAACGTGTCCATGGCGAGGGCGAAAGCACCGATCACCTCTGAGCGCGGTCCAAGCTGCGCGGGAACGACGTGGATACCTGCCTGAGTAAGCAGGGGGCGGTTGTTGACTGCATCGCGGATAGGGTCGATGAGGATGTCGCCAGTTTGCGCCAGTTCTCCTCCGATGGCGATTACTTGCGGATCAGACCACGTCGCCAGATCTGCCAATACAGATCCGAGGGTCGCTCCCGCATCTGAAATCGCCTGGCGGCACCCGGCATCTCCGTCGTTGGCCAGTGCAATGACATCTCGCAAGGTGAGGTCGCCTCGTGAGAAGCGAAGGGAATCGATCAAAGCGTCGGCGCCGACAACTGTGTTCAGACACCCTCGTGCGCCGCAGCGACAAATGGGGCCATGAGGGGCGACCTGAATATGTCCTATTTCGCCGACGGTGCCGTGGGCGCCGCGGTAAAGCTGGTGGTTGATCAGTACGCCTGCGCCGGTTTGGTAAGAGACCCGTGCATAGATGCTGTTGGCGGCCCCACGGAGTGCGCCGTAGCGACTTTCAGCGAGGGCACCTACATTCGCGTCGTTGTCAACAACGACTTCGCTTCCTAAGCGACGCGAGAGCACGTCGCGCACGTCCACGTTTTCCCAATCGCGCATGATGCCGGGAATCGTGATCTTGGTGTTCGAGGGGTCAATAGGGGCCGGCAATGCAACTCCGATGCCGACCAGTTCGTCAAGAGTGGCTCCAATTTTGTCTGTCAATTCCAGGATCAGCAAAGCGGTCCGGTCAAGGGTCGTGTCAACGCGATGATCTATTGGCAAAGGTAGAGACTGATCGGTTCGTGCACGTCCTGTAGCATCCGAGATCGTGATATGCAGCGCACGTCGGCCGATATAGACGCCAGCTGCCAGTCCGGTTTCGCGGGCTAGCGTCACCAGCTGAGCACGCCGACCTGATCTGATGGTGTTGCGTGTTTCAACTATTCCCTGCGACTGAAGTACTTTGACGATGTTGGAAATCGTTGCAGGTGACAGTCCCGTTGCGCTGGCAAGTTCGACTTGTGTGATCTGCCCATAGCGCTGCACAGTATCGATCACGCGCGCTGAATTCGCTTCACGTAAGGATACTTGGGAACCCACGGGTCCACTTGTCACACTCACGTAATCACGGTACCAAACCACGATGCCTAAACCTCGGGATCGCTGTGAAACGTGGCGCGCATGTCACAGAGTGCGCCGAGCGTTTAGGATGAAAATGGCAGTATCCATTTCGGAAGAACTCAAAGGTGCGTATCGCCCAGGTAGGAGACGCGATGAGCTTGTACCGTCGCTTGTTTGGTGAGCACACGCAGCTACACCTCATGGTCGCTTTGCTCATCGCTCTGACGTTGTTCTTCAATATCGCTACGTCAGGACGGATGCTGACGGCGCAGAATGCATACAACCTACTGGCCGGTAACGCCTATATTTTAGTGCTTGCCATCGGGATGCTCATGGTGATTGTCATCGGCCAAATCGACTTGTCGGTGGGATCTGTTGCGGGCTTCGTCTCGATGACGGTGGCCTTGCTTTTTGAAGGGATGGGCGTGCCATGGTGGCTCGGACTTGTCTGCGGACTTCTGATAGGTGGACTGATCGGAGTGTGGAACGGGATATGGATCTCGCGTGTAGGGATCCCGGGGTTCATCGTGACACTGGCAGGAATGATGCTCTTTCGGGGAGCGATTGTGTGGGAGTCGCGTTCACTGTCGTTCCCGCTGCCTCGTGAGTTCCAGGTTCTGGGCGCTGGAACGCTGCCTCAATGGGGACCGTCATGGACGGGGATGAATAATTCAACGCTGCTGGTCGGTGTGGTAACGGCCTCGGTTTTGGTCGTCAATGTGATTCGTCGGTATCGGCGTCGTGTCGTTCGCGGAGCCATTGAAGCTGAACTCTGGATCCCTGCAGTGCGCTGTGCGCTCATCATGGTCGCTGTGGGAGCACTGACATGGCTTTTCGGAGGCGACACCTCGACGAGTGCTTTCCCCGTTCCCGGGCTGCTCCTGCTCATCCTCGTGTTTGCATATGTGCTGCTCACTGAGCACACTGCGTTCGGCCGGCACGTATATGCAGTAGGTGGAAATGCTCATGCCGCGGCCTTGTCCGGCGTTAATACCCGCGCAGTCCAATTCGCTGTCATGGTCAACATGGGCGTTCTTGCAGCGTTGGCCGGAATGATGTTTGCTGGTCGAGCGACAGCTGCCGGTCCCCAGGACGGCACCCTGTGGGAACTCGATGCGATCGCTGCAGTCTTTATTGGCGGCGCAGCAGTTTCCGGGGGCGTAGGAACGGTGACGGGAGCTGTACTTGGAGGACTGGTGATGGCGGTACTCAACAATGGTCTTCTCCTATTGGGGGTCCCTTCTGACCGAAGTCAGGTGATTAAGGGCCTCGTCCTGCTCATGGCGGTGGCATTTGACATGTACTCGCGTAGACGTTTTGACGTGTCATTGTCGTCCCGCCTGTTTGCCGCGCAGGTGAGGCGCTGACTCATCGGGTTTGCGGACAGCGCCGCTGAGCTGGGGTGTGTGGATGCGCCGATCAGTCTTCGCCTGTTGAGCGCGAAGATGTCCACATAGTGCGATCGTTAACACCGTCGTTCCGAAAGGCTTGTACGATACAAAACGAACGAACTGACATACCGCGTGAACATTACGCTTTTGAGGAATGATTGTTTGTATGCGTACTTCTCCGTCATATACCGCCTCCTACAGGCTTGAATTTGATGAATCACAAGCGTCCATCGCCACCATCATCGATACGGTGACCGCCACAGGTGCCCAGGTGAAGGGATTCGATGTCGCGGATTCAGATCGCGGCCATATGACCATTGATCTGACTTGCGATATGCGTGATTCAAACCATCGACGCGAAGTGGAAGCTACCCTCGACGCCCTGCCTGGCATTCATACTGCAGCCGTGTCAGACCAGACCTTCCTCGCTCATATCGGCGGAAAAATCGCCATCGCTCCGCGCGTCCCGCTGCGTAACCGCGACGACTTGTCGCGCATCTATACCCCGGGTGTGGCTCGTGTATGCACTGCCATTCACGACATGCCGGAAAAAGCCCACCTGTTGACCATGAAGTCCAATACGGTGGCCGTCGTTTCAGACGGGACGGCTGTGCTGGGGCTGGGAGACATTGGTCCTGCTGCTGCGCTTCCAGTGATGGAGGGCAAGGCGGTCCTGTTCAAACAGTTCGGTGGTGTGGACGCGTGGCCAGTCGTCCTCGACACAAAGGACACCGAGGAAATCATCTCGATTATCAAGGCGATCGCACCGGCCTATGCGGGCATCAACCTGGAGGACATTTCAGCACCTCGCTGCTTCGAGATTGAGGAACGCCTGCGCGAGGAACTTGATGTTCCGGTTTTCCACGACGATCAGCACGGCACCGCGATTGTTGTCCTGGCAGCTTTGCTCAATGCGCTCAAGCTGGTGGACAAGAAGATTGACGAGGTCCGCATCGTTGTGTCGGGTGTGGGGGCCGCCGGGTCAGCGATTATCCGTCTCCTGATGGCTCAGGGAGCAAAGGATATCGTGGGGTATGGCCGCACTGGAGCGCTGTGTGCGGATAACGTTGCAGGCATGCATGCTTCGCGTCGCTGGCTTGCTGAGCATACGAATCCGCGTCGGGTAACCGGCAACCTTAAGGATGGTCTGCGCGATGCTGATGTGTTTATCGGTGTCTCACACGGCGGCCTGATTACCGGCGAAGATGTGGCGACGATGGCTGATGACGCGATTGTCTTCGCGCTTGCCAACCCGACACCCGAGGTTGACCCGCTCGATGCCGCTCGATACGCACGCATCGTTGCGACGGGGCGTTCCGATTACGCTAACCAGATCAACAACGTGCTGGCTTTCCCAGGGCTGTTCCGCGGGTTGCTTGATGCGAAGGTCTCCCAGATTACGACGGAAGTCCTGAGGGTTGCCGCCGTGGCGATCGCATCCGTCATTTCGGATGACGAGCTTTCGCCCAGCTACATCATTCCCGGTGTCTTTGATGACCGCGTGCCGGTGGCCGTGTCCAAGGCGGTTCGCCAGGCTGTTCGTGATCTTCCCACCGTGGACATTCCGAACCAGGAGCACCTGGGTACTCGCTGAGTACAGTGCAAGCGCGCGTGGCCGCTTTCGTTGATCGTGCATCAGGATTGACGAGGGCGGCCGCCGCATGTTCCACGCACTTCACTATGAGTGGAGACCGTGGAACGGTCGCGACCCGGAGGAGTCGTTTTCGTTGGAAATAAGCGCTTTTGATTCAATGTGTCGATGCTCACCCTGCCAAAGTTTGACCTCGAGTGGCAAGGTGAGTATATTTAATTCTCGCCGCTGATGGTGGAGCCGAGAGGTTCTGGTGTTAGTGGTTTTACTACGCTAGAGGGCTTTCTTAAAAGTTCTTGACCGTATGTAGGTGTTGTTTGTGAACTCGATAGTGTGTTTGTTTTGTTGATGCTTGTTTTTGTTT